>Ga0209379_10000082_pt1 | contig 132565 bp, 133 predicted proteins | sample tdDd001_FD_187124 | JGI IMG/M metagenome (GOLD analysis project Ga0209379, IMG submission 187124) | Marine sediment microbial communities from the Atlantic coast under amendment with organic carbon and nitrate - tdDd00.1 (SPAdes)... | ecosystem: Environmental > Aquatic > Marine > Coastal >...
CAATAGCGCTGTGGTCCCACCTGACTCCATTCCGAACTCAGAAGTGAAACGCAGTAGCGCCGATGGTAGTGTGGGAGGTCCCATGTGAGAGTAGGACATTGCTAAACACCTATTAGAGAAGCCCGATTCGAATGAGTCGGGCTTTTTGCTGTCTGAGATTTAAATAAAAGCAGTAGCACTGAGGCTAGTGTGAATTAGGTTGCAGTAACACCCATGAGACTGCTTAGTGGGACATTGCTCTCCTTTTCTTTAGAACAGACCGATACTAATATTTTCGGACCTTTTGCTTGCTATGATGATGTCCTCTTGAGCTCAGTCAAATCAATTTGGAGTAACTTTATTTAAATCCGCTACTTGCCTATTGAAACTGCTAAGTTCTCAAACAGTTTTATTTGATCGATAACGCGCACTACATCATCATGTTTTGTATCATAACTTGGAATTACTACGGCACTATTACTGTTATTTTTTGCTATAAAATTTTCAATACGAGCTCGCAGTCTTTCAATATCAACACGCGTACCATTAAATGATACAACGCCTGTTTCACTGATCTGTACAACGATGCTAGGTGTGTTATCACTCGAAGGTTTGTTTAATTTTGGTCGATTAACTAATAACCCCTCTTCTTTGACAAATGACGTTGTTACTATAAAGAATATTAGCAATATGAAAACAATATCTAGCATAGGTGTCATATCAGGTTCTAAACTCTTCTCTTCTATTAATCTTTTTCTAGTCATTGTTATTTCCTTATGTTTTTTAATTAGTCTAGATTAATATGTACGACAAGTTTCGTATAGTCAAGTTGTATTACGATGGTGCTCGTACAATGAGGGCTCCCATATATGAGAGCATTGCAGAAATTAATTAAACTGAGTTTTTGTATGGAGTAAAAACAAGATTTGATGCTACATTGTATGCATCGGTGTTATAAGTTTATTTTGAAGCCTATTATCAACAGAGGATGCTATAAAAGTGTCAATTGTAACTCTATGAACAGAAGGCGATGATCTGTAGTGCGTGAAGTGTCACCTGTATTTGGCAAATCTTCGCCATTAACTAGCTTAGAGCAATTAGTATATTTACAGTGTTTTTCCTTTTATGAGCGACTAATGACGTAAAACTCGTGTGTTGTTGATTGTTTTAAACTGACAGTACAACTCATAGTAATTAGTTTATTTTTCTACTATGAGCTTTATCTCTAATTATTTTAGCCACCAATAAATTTAACTTTAAAGCCTTCCTTTTCAAGTACTGTTTTTATTACATCTCTTTTATCGCCCTGAATTTCGATTATTTCACCAACAACTGTTCCACCTGTACCGCAAGTTGTTTTAAGTTTCTTGGCTAGAGTTTTAAGTGCCTTTGCATCTAAACCTAGGCCTGTGATGGTGATGACACCTTTGCCTTTTCTTCCTTTAGTTTCACGGCGAACCTTGGCAAAGCCATCGCTTTCAGTCACAGCACTTTCTGATTTAGCATGCTTTATACGACCTTTATCCGTTGAATAGACTAAAGAACCATCTTGGTCGTTATTATTTTTCTTCTGTATTGGCTCCTTCCCGAAAGCTGCGGCCAGATCTGCAAGACTTGATAATTTTTCACTCATAACGTGTCCATTTAATAAATATGTATCTGTAGAGGTTAGAGGTATTTTGACAATAAAAAAGCCACTACAAGGAGTGGCTTTAGTATAACAGCTTTAAGGATGTCTTAAAGTGCGAGTGTTTACTCTTACTTACAAGCTATAGTTTACCTTCAAGCTCTGGCAAAGCATCAAATAAATCAGCAACTATACCGTAATCAGCTACTTGGAAGATAGGAGCTTCAGGATCTTTGTTGATTGCAACAATGATCTTAGAATCTTTCATACCAGCCAAATGTTGGATTGCACCGCTGATACCAACCGCAATATATAAGTCAGGTGCTACAATTTTACCTGTTTGGCCAACTTGCATGTCATTTGGAACAAAACCAGCATCAACAGCAGCACGTGAAGCACCAATTGCGGCACCAAGCTTATCTGCAATACCTTCAAGCAGTTTGAAGTTATCACCATTTTGCATACCACGACCACCAGAGATAACAACGCCAGCAGCACCTAAATCAGGACGCTCAGATACTGTTAACTCATCGCTTACATGGCTAGATGTACCTGCATCGGTTGCACTACCTAATGCGATTAATTCAGCATTACCGTCAGTAGCTACGGCATCAAATGCAGTTGAACGTACAGTAATTACTTTCTTGCTATCTAAACTTTGAACCGTTGCGATTGCGTTACCTGCATAAATAGGACGAACAAATGTATCGCTAGACTCAACACCAATGATGTCTGAAATTTGTGTAACATCTAGAAGTGCAGCTACGCGAGGCATAAAGTTTTTACCTGTGCTTAGTGCTGTTGCAATAATGTGCTCGTAATCTGAGGCCAATTCGGTTACTAATAAACTAACATTTTCAGCTAACTGGTACTCGTATGCTGCATTGTCAGCTACTAAAACCTTGCTTACGCCACTAACTTTAACAGCAGCATCTGCAACTGCTTGACAGTTATGACCGGCAACTAAAAGTGTAATATCGCCACCAATGGCTTGAGCGGCAGCAACGGTTTTTAATGTTTCAGCTTTTAAGGTGCTGTTATCGTGTTCGGCAAATACTAATATACTCATGAGATCACCTTAGCTTCATTTTTTAATTTTTCGATTAACTCATCCACTGTTTCTACAACAATACCTGCTTGACGTTCTGCAGGAGGTGTTACTTTTAATAACTTAGTACGAGCAGTTAAATCAATACCGAAATCTGTAGCTGGCTTAACTGCAAGTGGCTTACGTTTCGCTTTCATGATGTTAGGTAATGATGCATAACGAGGTTCATTCAAACGTAAGTCAGTTGTTACGATTGCAGGAAGGTTCAATGCAACAGTTTGTAAACCACCGTCAATTTCACGAGTTACATTAACTTTGTCGCCTTCTACTTTTACTTCTGAAGCAAAAGTACCTTGAGCCATACCAGTTAATGCACCAAGCATTTGGCCAGTTTGGTTGTTATCGCTATCGATAGCTTGCTTACCAAGAATAACTAATTGCGGAGATTCTTCTTCAACTACTTTTTGTAGTAACTTAGCAATGTTTAATGAATCTAAGTTAGTGTCGGCTTCAATTTGTATTGCACGGTCAGCGCCAAGTGCAAGTGCAGTACGTAACTGTTCTTGACAAGATTTATCACCAATTGATACTACAACTATTTCCGTTGCTGTGCCGGCTTCTTTTAAACGCACTGCTTCTTCAACAGCTATTTCACAAAATGGGTTGATAGCCATTTTTACATTTGCAAGATCTACATCTGAATTATCAGGTTTTACGCGTGCTTTGACGTTATAGTCAATCACTCGTTTTATTGGAACTAGTACTTTCATTATCGCCTCTGATTTGCTTATTTTAGTATAGAAAATATATTTGAGTAATACTCAAAAGACTACCTTTACTTTACGTTCACGTCAACGTAATCTTGGTGAAAACTTTCAAACTACGATACAATATCAATTATATCGAAGATAACTGTGCAAGTTGTTTAAAACGGTTGCCAGTAAAGCATAGTAGCAACTGACAATATAGCTAGAAGAAACTAACTAAAAATAAGCTATTTGTGTCTTGCTCGGTTATCTATATTGGGATATTATCAAACACCTGTTTGAATATCAAACGACTGTTTGAATTTTTTAATCGATCACAATGAAATATGGGGAGATACCATGGAAAGAGAATCGATGGAGTTTGACGTTGTTATTGTTGGTGCTGGCCCAGCCGGACTATCAACAGCATGTCATTTAATGCAATTAGCACAACAGAAAAATCAAGAGTTAATGGTTTGTGTTGTTGAAAAAGGCTCTGAAGTGGGTGCTCACATTCTTTCCGGTGCGGTATTTGAACCCCGTACTTTAAATGAACTTTTTCCTGATTGGCAGGAGAAAGGAGCACCATTAACTACGAAAGTAACTGGCGACGATATTTATTTATTAAATAGTGAAAATAATGGTATTAAATTGCCTGGTTTTTCTGTGCCTAAGACAATGCACAATGAAGGTAACTATATTGCCAGTATGGGCAATATGTGCCGCTGGCTTGCCGAGCAAGCAGAGCAACTTGGCGTAGAAATATTTCCTGGTTTCCCTGCGCAAAGTGTTATTTATAATGATGATGGTAGCGTTGGCGGTATTATTACTGGTGACATGGGGTTAGATGCAGAAGGCAATGAAAAAGATTCTTTCATGCCGGGTATGGAACTACGCGCTAAATATACAGTTTTTGCCGAAGGTTGTCGTGGCCATTTAGGTAAAGAGCTCATTGCTCAATTTGGTTTAGCAAAAGACAGGTCTCCTCAACACTATGGTATCGGTTTTAAAGAAATTTGGGATATAGATCCTGATAAGCATCAAGAAGGTTTAGTGGTACATACTGCTGGTTGGCCTTTAGATAATGACACTAATGGCGGTGGCTATTTATATCATGCTGAAAATAACCAAGTGTTTGTTGGTTTAATTGTTGATTTAAATTACGCTAATCCACACTTGAGTCCATTCGATGAGTTTCAACGCTATAAGCATCACCCTAAAATTAGTCAATACCTTGAAGGTGGCAAGCGTGTTTCTTACGGTGCTAGAGCTATGGCGAAAGGTGGCTTTAATTCATTACCTAAAATGACTATGCCTGGCGGTATCTTAGTTGGTTGTGATGCTGGTACTATTAACTTTGCTAAAATTAAAGGCAACCACACTGCGATGAAGTCTGGCATGTTAGCGGCTGAAAGTATTGTTGAAGCACTCATTACCAGTGAAGGGGTTGCAGAAGAGGGTAAACAAGAGCTTACTTCTTTTACTGACAAGTATAAAAACTCTTGGCTATATGAAGAGTTATATAATACTCGTAATTTTGGCCCTGCAATGCATAAATTTGGTACTTTCCTTGGTGGAGCGTATAACACCATTGATCAGAACTTCTTTGGCGGTAAACTGCCATTTAATTTTAAAGATGAGAGTTTAGATCACGCACAACTGAAAGATGCATCAGATGCACCTGTTATTCAGTACGCTAAACCTGATAATAAGTTGAGTTTTGATAAGCTTTCTTCAGTATTTTTGTCAAATACTAACCATGAAGAAGAGCAGCCTTGCCACTTAAAATTAGCTGATAAAAATATCCCTATTACTGTTAACTTAGTAAAATATGATGAGCCAGCACAGCGTTATTGTCCTGCCGGTGTATACGAAGTTGAGAAAACAGAAGAGGGTGATAAGTTTGTGATTAATGCACAAAACTGTATCCATTGTAAAACTTGTGATATCAAAGATCCAAGTCAGAATATTACTTGGGTAACACCTGAGGGAACTGGTGGACCGAATTACCCTAACATGTAGTGAATACATGCAACAAAAAGGGTTAACTAGTTAACTGATAGAGAAGTGGATTACTGAAAGGTAATCCATTTTTTTTAACCAAGCTTTTTAAGTGCGCTTTGAGTTAAGCTATAAATTAAGGCGTAAATAAAAATTAATTAGCTACTTTTTTGACAGGTTTGATCCGAAGCTTTTGCTGTTAGGGCATCATTATTCATTTCATCATGACTTACTAATTCATCATTATCACCTGTAAATAAAGCAATTAGCTGTTGTAATCGGTCATGAAAAACCATGGTAAATTCAAAGAAATAATTACGCTTGTTAACTGGAGACTCATTTCTGTAGTTAAATGTTTCGCTATTGACAGTTAACTTAACGATTGTTGGCGTAAGTTTACTAACCGCGTTAGTATAGATGAGTCCTGCACTATCATTATTGTAGTTATAGCTGGAAATTTTGGTATTTTGATGCAATGCAGGTTTAATGAGTACTGATTCTGCGTAAGTAATACCAGTAGATAAGAGAAAAGTTATAACAACTAAGCATAACATTGATATGTATTGTTTCATTTTTACACTCCTTTATGTGCACATTTTATCGTTTTACTGAGTGCTACTATCTACACAGAATCCAATGAACACCTTCAGTTACACTTTTACTATAGATGTTAATGGATGTAACAACTATATGATTAAGTTAAGTTGCTAGTTATCTGCGATAAAAGGCTTAACGCACATAATCAGACCAGTATTTTTCTGAAAAGTTTAGTAACTATTAAAAAAATAGATATTAAAAAAGCCTAAAAGATGAACGATCTTTTAGGCTTCTTCTTTCAATAAATTTTTTATTAAAAGCTATTTTGCTGCCAATGCTGCTTTTTTATCTAATCTAAATTGGTGCAATAATGGTTCAGTATAACCACTCGGTTGTTCTACACCAGAAAAGACTAATGCTGATGCCGCTTTAAATGCAATGCTATTAGCAAAATCAGTACTCATTGGTTGGTAACTTGGATCCGATGCATTTTGACCATCAACAATTTTTGCCATTTTTTCAAGGCTTGCTTGCACTTGATCTCTAGTACAGATTCCATGGTGCAGCCAGTTCGCCATATGTTGACTTGAAATACGCAATGTTGCTCTGTCTTCCATGAGGCCAACATCATTAATGTCAGGCACTTTTGAACAGCCAACACCTTGGTCAATCCAACGAACAACATAGCCCAGAATACCTTGAGCATTATTGTCTAGCTCTGCAGTTATTTCTTCTGCTGTCCAATTGGTATTCTCAGCTAGTGGAATAGTTAGAATATCATCTAGGCTTGCACTTTCACGTTCTTTTAATGTTTTTTGAAGATCAAAAACATTCACGCGATGATAATGCAGAGCATGTAAAGTCGCTGCTGTCGGTGAAGGTACCCAAGCTGTATTTGCGCCGGCTTCAACATGGTTGATTTTAGTTGCGATCATATTGGCCATTTGATCTGGAATTGGCCACATACCTTTACCTATTTGTGCTTTTTGGCTAAAACCGCAAGATAGACCAATATCAACATTATTATTTTCATAAGCACCAATCCATGGAGTTAGCTTGATATCAGCTTTACGTGCCATTGGGCCTGCGGCCATAGAGGTATGAATCTCATCACCGGTTCTATCTAAAAAGCCGGTATTAATGAATACAACTCGCGCTTTAGCGGCATGAATACAGTTTTTTAAGTTGACGCTGGTGCGTCGTTCTTCATCCATAATACCCATTTTTATAGTATTACGTGGAAGTGATAAAGCATCTTCAACGCGGGCAAATAGTGTGTCAGCAAATTGCACTTCATCTGGTCCATGCATTTTAGGCTTAACGATGTAAATAGAAGCTTCATTACTATTATTTAGCTCGTTATTACCTTTGATGTCATGTAATGCGATTAATGAAGTGACCATAGCATCCATAATGCCTTCAGGGACTTCTCTGTTTTGGCTATCAATAATGGCATTGTTAGTCATTAAGTGACCCACATTACGAACAAACATTAAACTACGACCTTTAACGGTGATGTTATCACCTGATAATGATTGATAGTTTTTATCGCTATTCATCTTACGGGTAAATGTTTTGCCACCCTTATTAATTTCTTCTGTAAGAGTGCCTTGCATTAACCCAAGCCAGTTACTATAAGCAAGCACTTTATCTTCACCGTCTACAGCGGCAACAGAGTCTTCGCAATCCATAATAGTAGTTAGGGCAGATTCAAGTAGTACATCACTTAACCCTGATGGGTCTGATTGACCAATATCGCTTGTGCTATCAAAAACAAGCTCTAGGTGTAAGCCGTTATGTTTGAAAGCTAACGTGTTAGGAGCGGTAATGCTACCGGTGAAACCGATAAAGGCATCGCTATCAACTAAAGTGGTTTGTTCGCCATTAGCTAGGCTTACCATTAATTGTTGCTCATTAAGGTGGTAAGCAACAGCATCTTGGTGGTTAGCATTATTTAGTGGGATAGCTTGATCTAAAAAGTTTTTAGCAAAGGCGATTACTTTCGCACCACGAACTGGGTTGTATGATGCTGTTTTTTCTGCGCCGCCATCTGTGCTTATGGCATCAGTACCATATAATGCATCATATAAACTTCCCCAACGGGCATTTACCGCATTTAATGCAAAACGTGCGTTCATGATAGGAACAACAAGTTGAGGCCCAGCAATGCTAGCTAATTCGGCATCAACATTTTCTGTACTAATAGAGAAGTCATCAACAACAGGTGCAAGGTAACCAATGTCAGTTAAGAACTGTTTATAGTTGGCAAAATTAAACTTGTCACCAAAGTTATCTTGGTGCCAGCTATCTATTTGTAATTGTAATTCTTCACGTTTAGCTAATAAATTTGCGTTCTCATCAGATAAGTCATTAATGATATCAGCAAAGCTTTTCCAAAAGTGACTCGAGCTAATACCTGTATCAGGTAATGCTTTTTGTTCAATGAAATTGTATAGGTTTTGATCTATTTGTAAGCCTTCTAACTGAGTTCTGTTAGTCATATTTGCCTCTTTAGTCTTGTTCGACTTAGGAACTATGTAGGTAACTTTCTGAAAGAGATTTAGGAAGTTTACATAGTAAGTGAGAATTAATTGCTGTTATCCTAATAACATAAGTATTAACAGGCAATAGCCCTTTAATTATAACTGTTATTTATTTTATGAATGCGACGTATGGTTTTTAGATGCCATGCTTATATTGCATTTTTCTGATTATTTAAATAAAAGCATTAAAACTGGAATAAGTAAGGGGATTATCATTGCTGTTAATACTGCCGATAGAATTAATGCAACAGAGCTATATGCGCCAATGCTTGGATCTTTTCGAGTTAAGATAATACTCCCAATAACATGGCTGGCTGCCCCAATAGAAAGCCCCGTTGCTATCTTACTTTTAACATTAATAAATTTTAGCCAGCTTGGGCCAAGTAAGGCTCCTGAAAAGCCAGCAATCATAATAGAAAAAGCGGTAATTGAACTATCGCCGGACAATTGCTCTGTTAATGCGATGCCTATAGGTGTTGTTACTGACTTTAATGATAAGGCAATAGCAATCTCTTGCTGATGAATAAGCAGCATCGTTAAGGTGAAACTTAGCGTGATAACAATAATGACACCTAATGCTAACAATGATACTAATGCTTGCCAGTGATATTTAATGGTTTTTAATTGTTGATACAACGGAAAGCCTAAAGCAACAGTTGCAGGTTCAAGTAAAGCATGAATAAACTGCGTTGATTGTCGGTAAGATGGATAATCTATTTGATGATATAGCAGAAAGGGGACTATTAATAAGATAGCGAACAGCAATGGGTTAAACCAAATATACTGCCATTTTTGCTGTAACCAAGATACGCTTTGATATAGCACTAGCGTTAGCAATGAAAAAAATAAACTACTATAAATGCTAGCGGGCTCTATGGTGAGTGAAGAAAACCAATCAGTCAGCATATTTATATCTTGTGTTTGCTTTGTGGAGCTAAATAACGCTCAGCCACCACGCCAACAAAAGTGAGTAATATAAAAGTTGTTAGCACTATTGAGATCACAATAGTAAAACCATGCTGTTTTATGAGCTCAAAATGGTTAATTACACCAACAGCCGATGGCACAAAGCAGATCCCCATATGCCTGATTACCCATTGGTTTGTCTGTGATATTTTATCGGGGTTTAGAATATTTGCCTGCAATAAAAAGCAGTACAAAATCATGCCGTATAAACCGGCAGGTAAGCCAGACAAATAATGATTAAGGAGTTTCCCTACTCCTAAACAAAATGCTATTGCCAATCCAGTATAAATAACATTTCTCATATGATAGAAGCTAGCTTCCTTGGTTAGCTTGAATCTGTCTGGCAGCTTCAATAACTAGTTGTCTAAACCAGATATGACTAGCATCATGATGAAGTAATGGACTCCATATCATTTTCAACTCCATTTCTGGAATTTCAAATGGTGGTTTTACAATAATATAGTTGGCATCATTCTTATGTAACATGGCAGCTTTGGTAGGTAATGTCGCAATTAAATTATCCTCAAAAGCTAACTGCATCGCTACATGGTAGTTACGGGTAAATACTTTGATATCTCTCTTTTTACCTAATCGAGCAAGAGATTCATCAACCCAGCCTAATTTTTGAACATCACCAGGATTCATACCAACCCCAACACCAAAACCTGTTTTAGATACCCAAACATGTTTAGCAGCCAAATAAGAATTAAGGTTAAATTTGGCAACAACAGGGTTTTCAGCGCTTAATAGGCAAGAGAAAGAATCACGCCATACTGATTTTTGGTGGAATGACTGTGGTAATTCATCAAAGCGGTTTATAGCCATATCTATTTTGCCTGCTTCAACGTCATGAAAAGTAACATCACTAGGCGTCATAATATCAATGGTAATGTTAGGCGCTACTTTATTAAGTAATATTAATAATTTAGGTAACAATGTTGATGCTGCATAATCACTGGCCATTATTCTAAATACGCGAGTACTATTTTGCTCATTAAACTCTTCTTCGCCTTGTAAGGCTTCTTCAAGTTCAAGCAATATTTTTCTTATTGATGGTGCTAATGTTCTCGCTCTTTCGGTGGGAACCATGCCATCAGAAGTACGCACTAAAATAGGGTCATTAAATAGTGTTCGTAAACGTTTTAAACCATTACTCATTGCAGGCTGAGTAATGTTTAACTGGCTAGCAGCACGAGTTACATTCTTCTCTCGAAGAAGTACGTCTAAATAAATAAGTAGGTTTAAATCAATTTTAGAAATATTCATAAGCTTAATGACTCTTCTATAAAATATAATTGAAATATATATTAGCTAAATTTTAGGAATGTTCAATGAGTTTTATATTAGATTTTAGTCTTAAAACTGCTAGATAGGTTGATCTTGCTCAATAATACATTGTTATTAAAGGATAAAAATAAACAAGGCTTAGAGTTTTTATTCTATTATTTTCTGTGTGAATGTTGGTAATAGTAATTATATATTTCATAAATACCTCTGAGTTGAACTATTATTTTTGTTGTCCGGTGTGACAGCTTACTAAGTTTGTTACATCACCCAGATTTAGTTAAACAACCTTGATTAAAGTTAAATAAGACCCATTGGAGAATGTTATGTCTAATTATCAAAGTGCAATCGAAGCAGTTCAAGCAATAAAAGCAAAAGCAGGTGACTCTTGGGATGCGATTAATCCTGAGTCTATAGCACGTATGCGTGCTCAGAATAAATTCAAAACAGGTCTTGAAATCGCTCAGTATACTGCAGACATTATGAATGCTGATATGGAAGCTTTCGACGCTGACAAAACTAAGTACACTCAATCTTTAGGTTGTTGGCATGGTTTTGTGGGTCAGCAAAAGCTGATTTCAATTAAGAAGCATTTTGGTTCAACAAAACGTAGATACTTATACCTTTCTGGTTGGATGGTTGCTGCATTACGTAGTGAGTTTGGTCCTCTTCCTGACCAATCAATGCATGAAAAAACTGCAGTAGCATCATTAGTAGAAGAGCTATACACTTTCCTTCGCCAAGCAGATGCACGTGAATTAGGTGGTCTATTCCGCGAACTAGACGCAGCTAGAGCTGCTGATGACAATGCTAAAGCAGCACAGATTCAAGATGCAATTGATAACTATGAAACTCATGTTGTACCAATTGTTGCTGATATTGATGCTGGTTTTGGTAATGCAGAAGCAACTTACTTAATGGCTAAGCAAATGATTGAAGCCGGTGCTTGCGCACTTCAAATTGAGAACCAAGTTGCTGATGAAAAGCAATGTGGTCACCAAGATGGTAAAGTAACAGTTCCTCATGCTGACTTCCACGCTAAGATTCGTGCATTACGTCATGCTTTCTTAGAGCTAGGTATCGACAACGGTCTAATCGTAGCACGTACTGACTCTGAAGGTGCAGGTCTTACAAAAGAAATCGCTGTAGTTAAAGAGCCAGGCGATTCAGGTGACATCTATAACTCTTACTTAGACGTTGAAGAAATTGATGTATCTGAAATGGCTGAAGGTGATGTATGTTTCAACCGTGATGGTAAATTAGTTCGTCCTAAACGTTTACCTTCTGGTTTATACCAATTCCGCCAAGGTACTGGTCATGAGCGTTGTGTATTTGACTGTATCGGTGCGCTTAATGCAGGTGCTGATTTACTTTGGATTGAAACTGCTGTTCCTACAGTACACGAAATCAAAGGTATGATGGATGATGTTCGTAAAGTTCATCCAAATGCGAAACTTGTTTATAACAACTCACCTTCATTTAACTGGACATTAAACTTCCGTCAACAAGCATATGATGCATGGGTTGAAGAAGGTAAAGACGTTTCTGCTTACGAACGTTCTGACCTTATGAACGCTAAGTATGATGACTCTGAATTATCTGCTGAAGCTGATGAGCGTACGCGTACTTTCCAAGCGGATACTTCACGTGAAGCGAATGTATTCCATCACTTAATTACTTTACCTACTTATCATACAACAGCACTGTCTGTAGATAACTTAGCTAAAGAGTACTTCGGTGAACAAGGTATGCTTGGTTACGTTAAAAACGTTCAACGTCAAGAAATTCGTCAAGGTATTGCCTGTGTTAAACATCAAAACATGTCTGGTTCAGATATAGGTGATGATCACAAAGAATACTTTGCTGGTGAAAATGCTCTTAAAGCTGGTGGTGCGAAAAACACTTCTAACCAGTTTAGCTAATCACTGACATATAAACATGTAAGTGTTATCTAGAGTTAATAAAAACTTAGTGTAAATAAAAAGCTAGAGTGCTAATGCATTCTAGCTTTTTTGTTATGAAAGTTTTTAAAATAGAATTTAATATAAATTGAAGAAAAATAATTATGATAAGTATCAAGTCGTAAGCTTATTTAACTTGGGTATGGTTACAATACTTGATATATTGTTAATAATATAAAATATTTATGACTGTTCTTTTTCCTAGGAAATATTTTGCAATCGCCATCAAAGAAAAAATTGTTATTACTCAATACTAACGCGCAAAGGCTTGCACAATTAGAGAAAGTATTAAAATCAAACACTAAGTTTACTGTATTAGTCGCCACATCTGCTCCAGAGGCGATAGAAATATTAAAAAATGAAGAAATAGACTTTATTGTTACTAATATAAATTTAGGGAAGTTTGATAGTTGGCGATTAGCCCGAATGGTACGTTCAGGTGTATTAAAATGCGCAGCAGAAACCCCTATTGTTGTGGTTGCTAATACTTGGTGTGAGCACCTTGCTAGTACTACGGCACGAGAATTTGGTATTAACCGCCTTATTGCTTTTTCTGAGCATGAAAAAATATTAGATATTATTAATGACGGCCAACTCGTTGAGCTTGAGGATATGGATAAAGCGTCGCTTTTAGTAATTGAAGATAATCCTGATACTCGTCACCTGGTCGGCCGAATTTTGGCCAGTCGTTTTACTGTTGATAGCGCTGAAAATGGTGAATTAGGGCTGAAGCTATGGCGTAAAAAGAATTATTCTTTAGTTTTACTTGATGTGATGTTACCAGGTATATCAGGCAATGAAGTGCTTGAAAAGATTATGCATGAAACCCCTTCTCAGTCCGTAGTAATCATGACCGCTAACCATACCATGGAGCTCGCTGAAGAATTAATGTTAAATGGTGCGGTAGATTTTGTTACTAAACCTTTTAGAGCCGATCAACTTCGCCGGGTATGCGAAACTGCTTCAAGACGAGAAGATTTTATTATTAGCAACTTACAGTTTGCAGATAAAGTAAAGTCATTGGAAGAAAGTCGTAGCCAATATAAACAAATTTCAACTCAACACCAAAACTTACTGGATCAGCTTGGCTCTGTCATTATTGAACTGGATAGTAAGGGTAATATTTGTTTTTTAAATAAAGCTTGGGAGAAATTTACAGGGTACTCCATAGATGAGTCTCAGCAACGTTCTCTGCTAGATTTTGTTGAAAAAACTCAAGATGCTTGTGGCTATGTTTCAAATGAATTCAATACTGTGCTATCAGGGAAAGTACAATCTCATCAGTTTGAATTTAAATTGAAAAATAAATTTAATGAGGAATTATGGGTTGAAGCACGTTTTGAAATAACTTTAGCAGAAGCCCATAAAAGTCAATTTATTTCAGGCACTATTGATAACGTTACTTCCCGTAAAAAAGCACAAAATGATCTTGAATACTTAGCCATGCATGATGGTTTGACGGGGCTGTTTAATCGACTTTATTTTGAAACCGAATTAAAACAACTTTCTGCCACTGCTGCGCGTGGCAATGGCCCACATGCATTACTCTATTTAGATCTTGACCGTTTTAAAGTAATAAATGACACCTTAGGCCATCATCATGGTGATATCGTTTTACGTAATATTTCAGAGCTTATCAGCTCACGGTTAAGGGAAGCTGATTTTATTGCCCGAATTGGTGGTGATGAATTTGCCCTATTATTCCCTAATACAGATCAAGAGACCGCGCATACGTTAGCAGAAAATATCTGCAAACTATTGGATAGATATCAGTGTAAAATTGAAGGCCAAGTATTTAAAGTTAACTGCTCTATTGGCATTACGGAAATTGATGGTGGAGAATGTGCTGGCGAGGAGTTTGCTGCTGAAGAGTATATGAAAAGAGCCGATATCGCCTTATATGCAGCAAAAAAACAAGGTCGAAATACCGCACATATATATAGTAAACATGATGCTTTGAGTAAAGATTTACAAGCAAGCCTTGAATGGGCAAGAACCTTACATCAAGCTGTCGCAGAAGATAATTTAGTTTTACACTTTCAGCCTATTGTTGATATTGCTACTAAAAAAGTCGCCTATTATGAGGCGCTGGTTAGGTTAGAGCTTGATAATAAAATAATACAGCCAGGCGAGTTTATTCCCGCTTTAGAGCGAGAAGGAGATATGAGCCTACTTGATAGGCAAGTCATCAGTAAAGCGATTTACTATTTAGCTCAGCATAAAGAGTTAAATAAAATAGCGATTAACTTATCGGCTCAAGGCTTTAGTGATGAGCGACTTTTGCCATTGATTGAAGCCAAGCTCGCCAAATATAATATTAATGCCAATCGCATTATCTTTGAGTTAACTGAGAGTGCGAGTTTAAGTAATATAACAGCGACACAAACCATGATTGAAAAGCTCAGTGCCTTAGGATGTGCTTTTTCTATTGATGATTTTGGTACAGGTTTTAGTACCTTTAGTTATTTGAAACAGCTGCCTGCGCAATCAGTGAAAATTGATGGCTCATTTATTGTTGACTTAGCTACTAACCCTGTTGATTTAGCGCTGGTTAAAGCGATTTATGAAGTGGCTACCGCTTTAGGCAAGAAAACGGTAGCTGAGTTTGTAGAAGATGAACAAACATTGAATATATTAGCTGATATTGGCGTAACTTACGCGCAAGGTTACCATTTGAGTAAACCTAAAACTGTCAGCGAACTATTTGGGTAAATATTTACTTAAAAATTAAACCTTAATTCACCATAAATAGATCTTCCTAATAATGGTAAATCATTAGGTAAATTCACTAGAATACCGTTGTTTATTGAAGGCTCTCTTGCGTCTTCATTAAAAATATTTTTAGCTAAAAGGGCTAGTTCAAAAGGCATATTTTGTGGTGTCCAACGAAGTGTAGCATCGGTAATAATATAGTCATCTATTTTAGCGCGTAAATCAGCTTGATCACGCTTTCGATCATTGACCCAATTACTTTTAAAATTAGCTTGTATTGAATCACTTATCTGCCAATCAAGTTGTAGATAGAATTGGCTACCAGACACAAAGGCAACTTCGTTATCGGTTCGTTTATTCGTGGCTTTAGAGTAAGTGAAATTACTTAATAAATTGAGATAGTCATTGAGCTCCCACCGCACTTCAACTTCCACGCCATAACCTTCTTGCTTCTCAGCATTTTGAGCGGTTGAAGTCGTTTCATTGGTGTCAGGGACAAACAAAATAATATCTTGCCAATTATATTTATAGAAACTTAACACTCCACTAATAGTAGACTGTGGATGATAATCAAATGCTAATTCTATAGTTTCCATTCTTTCCGGGGTTAAATCAGGGTTACCTAGTGCAACAGGGTTATTAATATTTCCCGTTTCAGCAAATGAAGGTGCTCTAAATGCTTTACCGTATAATAACTTAGTAGATAAATTAAACGTAGTAGCCCAAACTAAAGCTAGCCTAGGGTTGGTTGTACTACCAAAATCTGAGTACTTGTCATAACGAAGTCCAGCAGTGAGTTCCCAGTCATTAGCAAAGCTCCAAACATCTTGAAAAGATAAAAAAGTATTTCTCCGCTTTGTTTCAGACAAAAATATGTACGGAGTATCTGTAACATCAATTAATGGCCCACTAGGGTCAATTGGTTCGCCTTGTGGTCCCAGACCGAAATTTTTAGTCTCTTGGGTTTTATACATATCACCATTATGGTAGCCAGCCCCTAATCGTATTAAGTGTTTATCAAGCCCTGAATACTCCCCTGTAATATTAAAGCGGCTATGACGTTCCCATACCTCAGGGTTACCAATAAAGCCATTGGGAAACGCACCACCAAAAGCACCTTCGGGGAATATAATGTAATTATTAAGTACAGTTTGGCTAGTATCAAAATAGGCAAGTTGCATATCTAACAACCAATCATTCGTTATCTTGTTTTTATAATTAATATCAGCATTCCATCTAGTACTTGCTTGCCTGCTAGTGGGATCAAGTGCTTCCCCCAAACCGGCACCGATGCCGGCGTTATCCCTTTTTTGTAACCCCGCGCGAAAGGTCCAGTTCAGATAGTTTACTTCGGTGCGAAAATCCATATTTTCTGTTCCTAGACTCAAACTGCTTGGCGCTAAAGAAATACTTGTACCAAACAGAGAGTCAAAGTTTGTTTGCGCATCAGTTTCTATTACTTTGTCTGAGCCATTAGTTTTATGGTACTCAAAAGTCATTGCATACTTCAGTTCGTTATCTGAACTAGCATATGAAAACCAAGCATCTTTTGTCGATAAACTACCGAGCCTTAAAGCTACTTCATTATCCTTAATATCATCTGCGTTTTTAGTGATGATATTAATAACTCCTGCAAAAGCATCGGCACCAAAAATCGCAGAGCCAGGCCCTCTTATAACTTCAATACGGGCAATACTTTCTACAGGCATTCCTCCCCAGATTTGATTTCGATTACCAATATAGTTATTTGTGATAGGTATGTTATTAATCAACATTAATACTTGAGGGTTAAATAAGGTATGCATACCGCGAAAAGTATAAATCGGCAAATAACCGTTAGAAAAGCGAGATATATGCAAACCAGGAACTGATTCGAGCACATCGTCTATATCCGTTGCACCCATATTTTTGATTTGCTCTGAGGTAAACACACTGGCAACAGAGGGGGCTTTATGAATTAACGTTTTATTTCCTGTCGCAATAGATACAAAGTCTTCATCTCCATAAAAATCTTCAAGTTCCTCTTCATAGTGTTCTTCCCCTGAAAATTCACCTTCTTTGAAGCCCTGTGCAGTTACTGTTAAAGAGTTATATGCTAGAGCAGCGATAACAGATAAGGATAAAACTTTTGCAGAAAACGACATGTGCACACCCCTAAGTTTTTTAGTTTTGTTCTTAGTTAAGACTCTCTAGAAAGCATAACTCATACTAATCCATGCGCCTCTTTGGGCTAGTGGATAGTCGCCAGCGATTTGACCGTCACTTGGTTCAAAAGCATTGCTATTAAATATATTTCTAGCGGTGAGCTTTGCACTCCAGTTATTTGAAATCTTGTATGAGACAGCAAGATTTGTCCAATTATAATCGTCAATCTCTGCTCTACTATCTGTAATTAACCGTTTTCTATTCATTATCCAACGAGAATCTATATGGAGTTTTAACTTCTCATTGATATCCCAATTGATATTGATATCAACTACTTGCCCTGGTGCATCGGCGATATCTTGGTTTGCGTTCTTATTCTCGGAATTTTGCCATGAATAACCAGCCTTAACATGCAATGAATCTGACGGTTTCCAGTGAGCTTCTAATTCAGCACCATAACCATCTTGATTCTCTGCATTTTGTGCGATATTCGTTCCATCTCCTTGTGGAATCCAGTTAATTAAGTCTTTTGATTGGTAGTAGAATAAATTTGCTGTTAATCGCCAATCAAAATTAAGGCGATAATCAAAGGCAATTTCCGTTGTATTTATTTTTTCTGGCTCTAAATTTTTATTGCCCAGAACTATAGGATTATTTATTGCATAGAGTTCTTGAAAGGAAGGGGCTCTAAAAGCTTCACCGTAAAGAAGCTTAGTTGTTAGGTTATGTTGAGTTTGCCAAACAAGTGCTAACCTGGGATTAAAGGTGCTGCCAAAATCAGAATAGTGATCATACCTAATTCCTGCTGTTAATTCCCAGTCTTCTGTTAATTGCCATTCATCTTGTATAGTTAAAAAATATAACTTTCTTTCTTGGTCTTGCATAAAGATATACGGAGTGCCTGTTACATCAGTAAGCGTCCCATCTCTAACGTCTTCAGTGCCATCAAGTACACCAGGGCCAAAGTTTTTGAATTCCGTTAGCTTTTCTTCACTGTGTCTAAAACCAGCCTCTAATCTAACATTGTGTTGCTTAAGAGCTGAATAATGAGCAACCCAGTTGGCGCCGTAATATTTCTCATTGACGTTAGGTTTGCCTATTACACCGTCAGTAAATACGGTAAAAGCAGTTGGTATGCCTTGATCGTTGAAAGCTCTAGGTAATGCCATGCCGGGAGGAAAGATAACAAAATATATATCATCAGCATGAGTTTGATGATGGAGGGACATATCCATTTTAAAATCAGGAGTTACGTCCCATTTGTAGCCAGATGTTAAAGTTATTGCTTTTGTTTTTTCATTATCACTGTCTGATAATGCTTGGGCTGCACCAGCTCCAGTACCTCCATCATTTTTTAAATACCAAACATTCGCATAAAAACCGCCATAGGCAAGTTGTGCATGTAAATCTAGTGTTTTTAGTCTTGTATCTAAGGAACCAGGAGCATTTGATAGGTCTCCTAGACCAAAATTATGCATTGCATCTGTCTGAACTATTCTATCTTGATCGCCTTTTGTTTTGCTCCATTGAGCATTGAAGCTATATTTAAGATCTTCTGTAGAGTTTACATAATTTAACCAACTACTCTTGCTATTAAACGAGCCTGCTTTAACACCAAAATCTGTGCCAGAAACAGAGTTTACTCCTTTAGTGATGATGTTAATTACACCAGAAAAAGCATCTGCACCATATATAGCAGAACCTGGCCCTCGAATAACCTCAATGCGTTCTATTAAATTGATCCCTACATTAAATTGATTCCATCTGGCTCCGTTATATTCGAAGGTAGTTCTTTCTCCATTAACTAATAATAAGGTTTGAGGGTTTTCTGGCGTATGTATTCCTCTTATTGAAAAATTTGGCTTAACTCTGTCTAAATTAGAAGGGTAAATATGAATACCTGTTACCGTTTCTAAAACATCATAAATAGAGTTTGCACCCATTGCTTTTATTTCATCGGCGGTTATTACCGATGCCGTTGAAGGGGCTTTGTGAATTGCTTTTTTAGTACCTGTGGCAATACTTACAAACTCTTCATCACCATAAAAAGCTTCTAATGAATCATCAATATCTTCATCAAACTTCTCCGTTTCACTATTAGACGTTTCGTAAAAACCAATTTCAGCAAATGTATTAGATGCATAGATGGTTAAGGTGGCCATCAAAGTTAAGGTTAATAAATTGCGAGTTAATGGCATTGTAAAGTCCTATAAAAAGTCCGATTGCTAAAGAATTAAAACGACTTAGTAATATCAACATATATTGTTCGGCCAGCTTGGGGTAGATCATTTGGAATAGCAACTGTTGGGTCTACAGCACTAGGTCCAGTGCTAGGCTCTCGAATATCTTCATCAAATAAGTTATTTGAGGTAATACGTACATCCCAACCAGGAAATATATCTTTGTACTGAATTGTTAACGTTGAATTAATGTAAGCATCTACTGCCACTCTTGAATCAAGGTAATTTCTTTCTTGCTTACCGACATAATTTATTTGGGCATTAATAGCTAATTTATCCAGCGCTTTCCAATTAACTCTAAAATAAGCTTGATGATTTGGTGCACCACCTAAATCATCATTAGCCATTTTATCAGTTGCTTTTTGGTACGAATAATTAGCTAATAATGTTAAGTCTGAGCTTAACTTATAATTGATCTCAAATTCAGCGCCATTACCCGAAACTTCACCCTGATTTTGGGCGGTTGCTGTTGGTAAATCATCATCAGGTATAAAATCAATTAAATCATTTATCTTGTATTTATAAATATTTAAATTCACATCAAAATTTTCAGAAGCTTTATAGCTAAAAGCTACTTCTAAGGTATTGATTGTTTCAGGTTTTAAATTTGGATTACCCTGCGAAACTGGGTTGTTTATTACGGTGGTCTCAGCAAATGCTGGAGCACGAAAAGCCTCACCATAAAGAAATTTAGTGGTTAATCTTTGGCTTGTTGTCCATACAAGCGCTAGGCGAGGGTTTGTCGTCGAGCCAAAGTCAGAATAATTATCATAACGTAGTCCAGCCGTTAGCTCCCAATCAGGGGCAAGATAAAATTCTCCTTGCATATATAAAAAATAACTCTCTCTATCTGATTCAGGCATGAATACTTCATTAGTATCGGAGACATCAACAAGTTCACCTCGGGGGCTTAAGTCGGAGTAAAAGTTTTTAGATTCTTCAACCTTGTATAGATCTTCATTACGGTAACCAAAGCCAAAATCAAGCTTATGATCACTCCAGCCTTCATAATTAAAATTTAATTTAGCGATAGAGGTTTTTTCAAACCATCTAGGGTTACCAATTAATGCATCTGGAAATGCGCCAAATAATGTTCCTGGAGGTAATAGCCACAAGTTTTCTTCAACTTCTTGGCTCGACCTATAATGACTTAGAGAGAAAAATGAAATGATATTATCGCTTAATTTAACGTTGTAATTTACATCCATTAATATTTTTTCTGATGCCATCTTGCCATGAGGGTCTATGGCTTGTGCGACACCTTGTCCTGTGCCTACATTTGATCTATCTTGATAAAGTAATTTGAAATCAAGATCTTTATAAGCCATTTTAAAATTTAAATCGTACGCTTTATACCCTACTTGAGCAGAGCTTGGAGCAAAGGAAGCTGGGGGAGCAATATTTAAGGCATCTAAATTTGATTGAGCATCCCAATCAATAACAGAATCATGGCCATCTGTTTGTGCAAATTCACCAGTTAACGCAAGTTTAACGTCATCATTGTTAAACTTAGTGATAAACCATGCTTCTTTAGTATTAAAGCTGCCTGCTCTGACGCCTATTTCTGTTTGTTCAATATCATCTGAACTTTTGGTGATGACGTTAATAACACCAGCAAAGGCATCTGCGCCGTATATAGCTGAACCGGGGCCACGTATAACTTCAATTCTGGCAATAGATTTAATAGGAAAAGCTCCCCAAACCGTATGACGATCGCCACGTACTACGCTCGATATGGGGGTACCATCAATCAATACTAACGTTTGAGGGTTATACTTTGTTGAAATGCCTCTTATTTGTAGTTTTGGTGCACTGATTTCAGCAGAAAAAGACGTATGTAACCCAGGAATGCTTTCTAACACTTCACTGAGGGTGCGAGCTCCCATTTCTTCTATATCTGAAGAGGTTACCACAGAGGCGACTGAAGGAGCTTTAGATATAAGCTTTTTACTTCCTGTTGCGATACTAACAAAGTCTTCATCGCCATAAAAATCTTCTAGAGAGTCGTCAATATCTTCATCAAATTCTTCGCTTTCACTATAAGGCTTATCGTAAAAGCCTTTTTCAGCTAATGCGTTAGGGGCATAGACGCTAAAAGCAGCCAGTAATGATAATGTTAATAAGCTTTGATTAAACGACATTAGGTATTCCTTAGCAAAATATTATTATTATTTCTCATCATAAACTTCTAGCCAATTGGATATAAAGGCTTCTACCTTGAATAGGATAATCTCCTATCGGCCCAAGGGCATCAGGTACCAATGGATGTGTTGGATCAAAAGCCGCTTTATCAAAGATATTTTTGCCCAATAGTGATAGTTTCCAAGTGCCTGATATGTTCAGTGTCCAGTGCAAAGCTATATCAACAGTTGAATAATTCTCTAATTTATTTCTTGAATCACCATTATTGCGATTTCTTTGTCCAACCCAGTTTAACTTTGTATTAAATGCAAGGTTGTTAGAAAATTCAGCTTCATATATAGCACTAAACAGCTGTTCAGGCGCTAAGGCAATAATAGCGCCAGTATCTTTATCTTCGGAGTGTTGCCAAGAATAATTAAACGCTAAGGAGCTATTGTTATATTTCCAACTGAAATCAGCTTCAAAGCCATAACCTTGCTGATTTTTAGTATTTTGAGCTGTTGTCGAGGTTGTCCCTTGATCGGCAACAAATTCAATCAGATTCTTACTTTCGTATCGAAACATATTCATTGACCAATGAATATTATTTTGCAAATGCTGATTAATACTCAACTCAATAGTATCAATTGTTTCAGGCTCTAAATTTGGGTTACCAATACCGACAGGATTATTAATCGCATAGAGGGTATCAAACGCAGGTGCTCTAAATGCTCTACCATATAATAGTTTTGTTGTTGTACTTTGATTGACTTCCCACACTAAAGCCATGCGGGGGTTAATGGTTGAGCCAAAATCATCATAATAGTCATAACGAATGCCGGTAGTTAGCTCCCAATCATTGGCAAATTGCCACTGATCTTGAAGGCTAATATAGGCGCTTTCTCGATTTACATTCTTAACAAAGATATAGGGGGTATTAGTAACATCGGTTAGGGTGCCGTCAATAACCATGACTTGTCCCATAGCAAATAATTCAGCCATTTTTTCAGTGTCAATAACACCTGGCCCAAAGTTTTTTTCTTCATTAGCTGTCAGTTTTCTTTGAGATATGCCAGCCCCGAATCTCAGTTTGTGCTCGTTTAAATTGGTTGACAGTAATGTAAAATCAAAACTATTAAGTTTTTCAGTCGGTTGTGGGTTTCCTAAGAAACCATCAACAAATAATCCCATGCCAATTGGTGAAACTAAATTTAAATTGCCATCCGCTCCTATGGGTACTAGTGAGTTTTGAGGTAATACCGAAAATTTCGCTTTGTCTTTTAGTTTATAAAAACTATATTGAGCGCTAGCTTCCCAAGAGGATATATCCCAATCATAGTTTAAATCAAACTGATAAATAGTTGTATTTTGAGTTCCTGTTGGATCTAATGCTTGCCCAGCTCCTGCACCAACACCTGCATTATCATTATTCCAATACCAAAAGTTAGACTCAATATTGTTAACAATGCCACTGACTCGGATATCGACAATATTGTAATTAGTATCTAATGCCCCTGGTGCTTTCGAAGCTGATGTTCCTATCACATCATCAAATATTGATTGTAAGTCACGTGTTAAAACTCGTTCATTATCACCATCACTTTTTAGTGTTTCTATCGCGATGCCCAATTCGGCCTTGCCTAGTGTAAAGGCATTTTGGTACCAAATATTTGATGAATTAAAACTGCCAAAACTAGCGCCATATATAGGTGCTTGTATTTTAGTCAGCTCTTTAGTAATTACATTAATTACGCCTGCATAAGCATCAGCACCATACACTGCAGAACCAGGTCCACGTATTACTTCAATTCTTGATACTGAATGTACAGGCATTCTGAATGTTTGTGGACGGGCTCCTGTATATTCTTCCCTTAAGGGTAAGCCATTAATAAGAAAAAGAATTTGAGGATTTTGATCGGTGTGAATCCCCCTAATTGAAAACGAACTATTTAATCGATTAAATGGGGAAGGGTAAACATGAAGGCCAGGAACACTTTCTAATGCTTCCGCTACCGTTTTTGCGCCCATACTTTCTATTTGCTTGGCAGTGATAACAGTTGCTACCGAAGGGGCTTTATGGATTAGTACTTTGTTCCCTGTTGCAATACTAACAAAGTCTTCATCGCCATAAAAATCTTCTAGTGAATCATCAATATCTTCATCAAATTCTTCGCTTTCACTATAGGGTTTATCTTCAAATTCAGCACTAGCTAACAATAAAGGTGAATTGATAGCAAAACTAGTCATTAAAGATAATGTTAGTAAATTTCGAGTAAAGAACATAAGGAATTCCTTAGTTAACATCGCTTTTGTTTATTATTGGCTTTCAATTAGCGGCAGTTGTACGGTAAAAGTAGAGCCAACGCCTAATTCACTACTCAGGGATATTTTCCCCCCCATAAGTTGGCAAAAGTTTTGAGTAATTGCCATACCTAATCCTGTTCCTTCAAAGTGCCTTGTTTGGCTACCGTCAACTTGAGTAAACTGTTCAAATATAAAGTTTAGTTTATCTTTGGCAATTCCAACACCGGTATCTGCAATAGAGAAATGTAAATAATGTTTGTCCGCATAAATGTCGAAGGTAATGCTACCGTTTTGGGTAAACTTACAGGCATTGCTGAGTAAGTTTAAAAATATTTGCATTACTTTTTGTCTATCCAGAGTTAATGTTGCTGGTAATGAACCAACGTTAATAACGAGCTCATTATTGTTAGCACTGGCCATTGGACGAACTGTATCTATGGTTTCATTAATTAAACTTTTAATATTGGTAGGCTTTAAGTATAAATCCATTCGACCAGCTTCAATTTTAGATAAATCAAGGATGTTGTTAATTAAAGCAAGTAAGTTATGGGCGCTACGTATACTTTTATTTAAATCCTCTACTTGGGCATCCATACACTCTAACTCTAGATCTTCACGTACTAAGTCAGTGTAACCAATTATCGCTTGCAAAGGAGTGCGTAATTCATGGCTCATATTAGCTAAGAATTCAGATTTATGGCGGCTTGCTGTTAATGCCCCATCTCTAGCAACAATTAATTCTTGTGTTCTAATTTCTACTTCTGATTCTAAAGTGTCGCGGTTTTGTGCTAAGGCGATATTTTGCTTCTCAAGGGTTGACATCATTTGGTTGTAAACTTGTGCCATGTGTCTTATTTCTAATGCTCCATTTACTGAGGCTTTTGAATAAAGTCCAGAGTCCCTAGCTGTTTCCATTGTTTGGAATAAATCTAGTAATGGTTTGACCATACGAATAATTATTGGGCGGATTAACAAAGCTAATATCAAGGCAACTATTACGCCTATTGATAAGTTATTAATAAAAATAGAACGCTGTACTTGATGTAAGGCATCCTTGTTAAATTCAATTAATACATAGCCAAGTGTTTGTTTTTCTACATTTTCGTCATCAGGATCTACCATGTCTTCATCGTATATATCTTCTAAGAATGTCACTTTGGCATTAAAAACCCAAGATGAATCATTTTCTGATAATAGCGGAGTGTTTGTCGTTATGTGCAGTGTTGAGGTATTTTTTAGAGGATTATACTTTTCAGTTGAAGAAATGAGCATTTCGCCATTGTTTTTATATATGGCAAGATTTACCACGGAAGTAAATTCTAATGTTTGCTTGATTGCTTCTTGCGCATTTTCTTTGCTGTTAGTTAGCAGTGCTAACACTGCATAGTCGGCAAAATTCTTGGTTATTTGCATATTATTATCAATAGTACTTTTTCTAAGCGTACGATTAGATTGCCATGCGGTTAAGAAAGCGGTGACTAGGGTTAAAACAATAATGCCAATAACAAAAATAGTTTGTAGTTGCTGCTTAAAGCTGACATGTTTGTGTTTTGAGTCTTTTGGAGATTTTATCAGCATACTTTATGAACTACTGTGGAAAGGTGAGTTTAAATGATTGTCGCTGCTCTGAACTATATTTAAACCCTAAATGGGCTGCAGTTCTCAGATTTACAGCTAACAAAGTAGATTTTAAAGCGGCAAAGTTTTTCTGATTTGGTTGCTGCTCTAATTCATGAACCATAGTGAATAAATGCTGCCCTAGAGCAAAGTTGTCAGGGTAAGTTGAAAAAAGAGCCCCACGTTTAGCGTGGGAGGGCTTACTTGAGAAAACAACAACTTCTTTGGTCCAAGCTTTTTCTAAAATGAGGGGCAAGGTAACTTTGTCATGAGATGAAACGCGATCAAAAGGTAACCAAATAGCATCTTTGTTTGATACCTGAGATTTAAATATTTTTTGATAAAATAGGATGGCTTCTGCTGTATTACTAACCTGTTGAAGATTTAATGTTAATCCTTTTTGTTGCGCGGCACTCTTGGCTAATTCTATTAACCAGCTGCTTTTCTTACTGTAAGCAACATGAATATTTTTAACATCGGGAGCTATTTGAGTGAGATATTCAAATAGATAGCTAGGATCGGTAATCAAGCTTATACCTGAGATACCATTAGGCCTTATGGGGAGAGCTCCTGAGACTACATGAAATTTTTTTGATTGATCGTCTAAGGTAATTTCAGCTAGCTGTTTTGCTAGCCTCCAACCTGAACGCCCTAAAACAATAACTTTAGTAATGTGCTCTTGTTCAAGCTTTTTTGCAATTTCGTCGCCATTAAAGTCTTTCTTAAGAATGAATTTTTTTATGATTAGCTCTTTATCTTTTTGCTCAGCTGCTTTAATACTGCCAGCAATGATATTTTGATAAATAGAGTTATAAGGCTCTTTGGCCTGAGGATAGAAAATGGCTATTTTTTTAGAAGTATTATTTTTATTGTTTTCAGCATAGGCAAAACTTCCCCATAAAAGGCTAATAGCCAATAATATTAAAAAAGAAAATTTTTGTGCTAAACAATGATTCAACAAGCACTACCTTTAAATACTAACTAAATGTTAAGTATACCTTTATTTTGATAAAAGACGAGGGTATGAGGGATAAAAATAGTGAATTTTTTAGCAACTACTTAAAAAAATTAGAAGTTATAAATTAATGTCATCGACGTTTCGGTATTCGTGTCTTCAGAGCCTTCGGCAACTTCAGTATCGTAATCAATGCGAAGAGCAAATTTGAGCTGTAGAGCATCAATAAGTTGTGCAGTTACAGAACTTTCTGATTTATAAACACTGTTCTCACCTGACTTAGTCGCTTGTCTAGCAACAAAGAATTGCTTAAATTCAACGTGATCATTAAATTTGTGAGTGTAAAGCGCTTGTGCTTGAATGATAAGATTAGTGCTGCTTTCTGACGCTAAGGTATCTGTTGCACGAGTGACATCATATTTTACACCCGGACCGATATCAGCAAAGAAAGAAGACGTTTCAGTTTTGTACCAGTTTCTACCCCAACCAGCAGAAAATGAGCTTTGAGATTCAAAACCGCTAAATTTATCTTGCTCATGGGCAAGGTTACCATATATATAATTTTTCTCTTCTGCGCCAATAGTATAGTTAGTTTGCGCTAAAAGGTCCCACTTGTTATCGGTAGTTTCAAACTCTGTGTTGCCTTCATCATCTTCTTCTTCAATTTTCTTTGCTAAAATATTGAAGGCTAAAGTAGAGCGCCATTTTTCTATTTCATGTTTTAGGTTAAAACCTGCTTTAACATCAATACTTTTTGTGTTGCCTGTTTTATACAAAAAACCTAGCTCAGCAGAGGCTGTATATGGTGATTTTTCTTTGGTCTCTTCCGCCATTGTTCCAAATGAAGCTAGCGGGATAAGGCATAATGTTGCTAGCGCAAGTTTACGTTCCATGATTTTTCCTTGAATGGTGTGTTATTTTAAAATTGGCGAGATTATACCAGTTGTGAATTTGATGTTAAATAGAAGGAATCAAACAGTTGCTCAAAAACTATACACTAATGTGGCGGCCGTCTGAGTATCTAAGTTCTTTTTATTTGCTTCAACTTCAGTGTTGTAATCCATTGTAAAGGTAAACTTTAATTGCAATGTTGAAATAAGCTTAGTGGTAACCGTTGTTTCTGCTTTATAAATGCTGTTATCTCTAGCTCTTAGGGCATGCTTTGCCGTTAATATCTGTTTTAGTTCAACGTGTTGCCCTAGCTTTCTTATATATAAAGCTTGTACTTGAATAATCCAAGAATCTTCAGTCTTTGAGGGACTTTCCGTAGTGTTTTTTAGTTTATCTCGTTTATAACCTGGACCAATATCGGCCCAAAGAGAGGCATTATTTGTTTTATACCAGTGACGTCCCCAACCCGTTGAAATCGAGCTTTGGTTAGTGAAACTATTAAATTCACTGTCTTCATACCAAATATTGCCATAAATATAGTTTTTTTCACCGCCAGCTAAACTGTAGTTGGTTTGTGAACTGAAGCCCCATTTCCTATCAGTTGTTTCAAACTGAGTATTGCCATCACTGTCTTGTACATCTGATTTTTTAATTAAAAAATCAATATCTAATGAACTTAACCATTGAGCATGTTCAAAACGAAGGTCTACACCACTTTTAAAGTCACCACTGTTACTATTACCCGTTTTATATAAAAAACCTAATTCAGCTGAGCCCGTTAGCATGGGCGTTAATGCAACAGGAGTTACTTGCTCTACTTGCTTTAGGCTCGATAGAACATCAGCAGCGGTTGCTTGTGGAGTAGATGTCTTTTGGCTGATCTGAGCTTCAATGTTCTCGTCTTGAGAGTAACTTCCTTGTGCATTAGCGCTGATAGACAAAAGAAAAAATGAAGTTAAAGTCATTAAACGAAGCATTTTTTTCTCAATGTTATGGCACAAAACAGTTTATTAAGCTTTATGTTCAAGTTATATGGCTTAATAAAGAGTATTTATTTGGATCTAAAGTGTGAATATATAAACAGGAATTACATTGGCTAAAGGTAACCCATAGTTGTAAGGCGGGTATTATAGAGAAACTTTGCTTTTTTAAAAGCAATTAATATTTCATGGCGAATTCAAAATCAGGAGGGAATATTTTAATCGAAAAAAAGGCGTGACTCAAAAGAGAGTCACGCCTTTTTGTTGTAAATAGCTATTTGTAGTAAATAGCTATAAACTTTAAATAAAGACTATTTAATTAGCGCTTTAAGTTTTCCTGCTTGATAAAGATCGAACATTTGTTCAAGACCGATAGGCTTTATTTTGCTAGCGTTGCCAACTGTGTTGAATGCCTCGTAACGGGCTTTACAAATATCATACATTGCTGTTGTTGACACTTTTAAGAATTTTCTAGGGTCAAATTCACTTGGATTTTGCGCTAAAAAGCGACGCACAGCACCTGTAGCAGCAAGGCGTAAATCCGTATCAATGTTTACTTTTCTAACACCATTTTTGATGCCTTCTTGAATTTGTTCAACAGGCACGCCATAGGTTTCTGGGATTTCACCGCCGAACTCATTAATTACAGCTAGCCACTCCTGTGGTACAGAAGAAGAGCCATGCATTACTAGATGAGTGTTTGGAATGCGATTATGAATCGCTTTAATTCGATCGATAGCTAGAATGTCACCTGTTGGTGGACGGGTAAATTTATAAGCGCCATGAGAAGTGCCGCAGGCTATTGCTAGTGCATCAACTTGAGTTTTATTCACAAAATCAGCGGCTTCTTCAGGATCGGTAAGCATTTGCTCTTTAGTTAACACACCTTCTGCACCAATACCGTCTTCTTCACCAGCCATGCCTGTCTCTAATGAGCCCAAGCAACCTAATTCACCTTCTACCGAAACACCACAAGCATGTGCCATTTCAACGGTGCGTTTTGTTACATCAACATTGTATTCGTAACTGCTTGGTGTTTTGCCGTCTTCGCCTAAAGAGCCATCCATCATAACTGAAGAAAACCCTAGTTGAATTGAACGTTGACAAACACTTGGTGATGTTCCGTGATCTTGATGCATTACCACAGGAATATGCGGAAACTCTTCAATTGCAGCTAGAATTAGGTGGCGTAAAAAAGGTGCGCCTGCGTAACTTCTAGCACCAGCAGAGGCCTGCATTATTACAGGGCTGTCGGTGTCGTTTGCTGCCAACATAATTGCGCGTACTTGCTCTAAGTTATTTACATTAAATGCGGGAATGCCGTAGTTAAACTCTGCTGCGTGATCAAGCATTTGACGCATTGAAATTAAAGCCATTGGTTACTCCTAAATTAGCCAATTGAATTTTGTGGATAAGTATGAAAACTTTTAGTGTTAACAACGTAATTGTAACAGGAATTAATCTAATCAGGCAGTAAAAGTTGCAGTTTTGAGTGTTTGATTTTTGAAATTATTATTTTGTATGAAAATTACTAAAAAACCTTCTAAATACTCAGTGTTTTTAGAAGGTTTTTGTTTTTTTGTTTGAAAGTTAACCACAGATAATAATAGAAGTAATATCAATTATTGCTGAGTATAGATGTGTTAAGTTTTAGACGCCTGAAAAATACTATCAATTGCCGTGTCTAACGCGACAGTAAATTCATCATCTGTTTGTTTTGCACTGAGCCCTTCGGTTAGCGCTCGGGAAAAACTTGCAATCATATTATGATTAGCTGCAACTTTTTTATTTGCTTGGTCTCTATTGTAACCACCTGATAATGCGACAACTTTTAAGATGTTTTTATGGTTTATACAATCCGCATAAAAGTTATCGGTATCAGGTAAAGTAAGTTTCAACATGACTTTTTGATCGCTAGCTAAATTATCTAACTCGTTAAGTAATGCCGATTTTAACATCACCTCAGCTGCTGATTTTTCCAGACTGTTAATATCAACTTCTGGCTCAATTATTGGTACTAAACCTTTAGCGAGTATTTGTTTAGCAACGTCAAATTGTTGTTTCACAATAGCAGTTATGCCTTGTTGATTTGCTAATTTGATTACAGAGCGCATTTTAGTACCAAAAACACCTTGGCTAACCGCTTTATCAAGGAGTGAATCTAACTCAGGCATATCTTTCATCAATTGTACGCCGTTTTGTTCTTCACAAAGTCCTTTATCGACTTTTAGAAAGGGGACGACATGCTTTTCTTGCCAAAGATATTGAGCAGAAGGTTTATCTTCAAATTTTCTGTCTAAGGTATTTTCAAATAAAATGGCTCCTAAGATTCTCTCTCCAGTAAATGCGGTATTAGTGACAATACGAGTTCGCATTTGATGTACTAAATCAAACATTTTATCGTCGTTACTAAATTCACTGTTCTCTATACCGTATAAAGCGAGAGCTTTAGGAGTACTACCGCCACTTTGATCAAGTGCGGCAATAAATCCGTTATCATTTGTTATTTTTTCTAGCATTGATGCTTGAGACATAATGATCTCCTTTAGGTTGTGTTTGGTTTTTCAAAGCCAATAAGTATAAGAACTGTAACTTACTATTGAGTATATTGTCCTTACTTACAATGAATGACAAGCAACAAAAGTCACGAGTTGCGAAATCATCATAGAATTAGCATGATGTTATCGAAACTCGAAACTCGAAACTCGAAACTCGAAACTCGAAACTCGTTACTGATCTTTTGCTCTTTGTTCTAAAATATCAACAGCGGGTAATTTCTTACCTTCTAAAAACTCTAAGAAAGCACCGCCACCGGTTGAAATGTACGATACTTTGTCTTTGATATTGTACTTATCCACAGCGGCTAATGTGTCACCACCACCAGCAATTGAAAATGCACTTGAATCAGCAATGGCGTTGGCAATTGTCTCTGTGCCTTTACCGAACTGATCAAACTCGAAAACACCTACAGGACCATTCCAAACTATAGTGCCAGCGTTTTTAATGATTTGAGCAAGCTTTTCTGCAGTATCAGGGCCGATGTCAAAAATCATATCGTCATCACTAACATCGCTGACATCTTTTAGTGTTGCTGCGGCTGTAGGTGAAAACTCACTGGCCACGACAACATCACTCGGTACAGGAATATCGCCTTTATTTGCTTGTGCTTGAAGAGTTAAGCGTTGAGCTTCTGCTACTAAGTCAGCTTCATATAAAGATTTACCTACTTTGTATTCAGCGGCGGCAATAAAGGTGTTGGCTATGCCACCACCCACGATAAGTTGATCCACTATGCCAGATAGTGACTCTAATACCGTGAGTTTGGTTGAAACTTTAGAACCACCAACGATGGCAACTAATGGGCGAGCAGGGTTGTCTAGTGCTTTGCCAAGGGCGTCTAATTCGCCAACCAGTAATGGACCAGCACAAGCAACTGGTGCGAACTTAGCTACGCCATGTGTGCTTGCTTGAGCACGGTGAGCAGTACCAAACGCGTCCATAACAAAAACATCACAAAGTTTAGCAAGCTGCTGAGCTAATGCGTCTTCATTTTTCTTTTCGCCTTGGTTAAAGCGTACGTTCTCTAAAATAACAAGCTCACCTGCAGCAATCTCTACACCTGAAAGGTAATCTTTAACTAAACGTACAGGATAGTTAATAGCTCCTGCCAAATAGTCGGCAACAGGTTTTAGGGAATATTCTTCATTATATTCACCCTCAGTAGGGCGACCAAGGTGTGACATCACCATGACTTTAGCACCGCCTTCCAATGCCTGTTTAATGGTAGGCAAGGCTGCTTGTAATCGAGCGTCAGAGGTGATTTGTCCGTTTTGTACTGGTACATTTAAATCTTCGCGAATTAAAACGCGTTTGTCGGCTAGATCTAAATCCGCCATTTTAATAACTGTCATGTTTGACTCCAATAAGTAGAAATGCTTTAAATTCTTGTTTTGTTAATTAATCTTTTTCTAAACAGTCGGTAGTTTTCAAAGAGAACTCGGCCAATAAATCATGGATGAACCGGTTTAACTCTCCTGCCATTAATGCAAAGTCTGCGTCAAGCTTGGCAACTACATCGTCACTGTCAATATCTTCATTTTGATCTTGGATCACATCAAAAAACTTAAGACGTTTGACAGATAAATCATCACACAGCATAAAGGAGAGTGACTCATCCCATTCTAGTGCGGCTTTGACCATATATTTGTCAGCATCAAGGTGCGATTTGATTTCTTCGCTTTCTAAGTCTTGATTTTTTACGCGAATAATAGCGCCATCATCGCCCATAGCGTTAAATTCAGCTTCCATACCAAGTTGAAACTTAGCACCTAAACTTTTATTAATTAACCAGTCTGTCATGGTTTCATCTGCTTGAACATCAGGCTCTAGGCTAGTTACCGGTAATGTTCCTAGTACTTTTCTCAGTAATGCCAATAAGTCTTCGGCTTTACCACGGGCGCTGGCGTTGATCACAATAATATTGTCTTTAGGACTAATATAAGCGTGCGTGTCAGATATACGGGAAAATGCGCGCGGCAATAACTCAAAAATAATATCTTCTTTGAATTGCTCTTTTTCTTTTTTAGTCGCACCGCGACCTTGTTCCTGCTCTAGCAGGTTGATTTTTTCTTCAACCATATCTTTGATAACAGGGGCTGGTAATATTTTCTCTTCTTTGCGGGCGCAGAGTAAGAAATTTCCATTGGCACAGTGAACAGTTGAATGACCATGTTTACCTAGTGCATTTACCCAGCCAAAATGAGCAAGCTCTGTTGAAGCACAAGGAGTGAAAAGATGCTCTGCTAAATGTTTTTCTAAATCTTGCTCTGAGTGTTCAAATGGGCGTGTAAAAGCGAAAAAATATAGGTTCTTAAACCACATAAATAGGATCCTAGGCTAAAGGTTTTGATACTTTGGCATAATACAGGTGTTTAAAAGGTACTATGTCAGTGTTGAAAAGGCATAGTACCTGAAAATAACCCCGAAAAAAATAGAGGATTAGCTTCGCATATCAGGAATTATGATGTGATATTTAAGTCCTTGCCCTTCAACACTATCGGCATGAATGGTGCCGTTTAGCGTATCTACCACTAAGTTATTGATAATGTGAGTACCTAAACCTGTGCCGCCACTTTCTGATTTAGTGGTGTAAAAGGGAGCGAAAAGTTTTGCTAGAGCTTCTTTCGATACACCTTGTCCATTATCTTGATAAATAATATGAAGATCATATTGTTCGCGTTTAATATCAATATCTATTTTGCCACGATTTATGCCATCAAAACCGTGAATAATTGAGTTAATAATTAAATTAATTATGATTTGTGCAATGGCGCCTGGGTGTGAGTATATTTCTAAATCTTTATCACAATGCACTTTCACACAGTGACTTGTTTGTTTTAATCTTGGGTGAAGTGACTGAATTATTTCATCGATATAATTACTGATATTAATAAGTCTAACTTTATCGCTTATTTGGTCAACAGCGACATGTTTAAAGCTGGTAATTAACTCAGAGGCTCTATTTAAATTAGTGGCTAATAACTCTGTACTCTTGTTGGCCTTATCAATGAAGCTCTCAATAGCTTTTTTAGAGACTTTACTATTTGTTATATCTTGCTTTAAGTGTGCAATGGTGTCTGTCAAATAGCTTGCTGAGGTGATACTGATACCAATAGGCGTATTAATTTCATGGGACACTTCCGCTGATAGCGTACCAAGTGAGGCCATTTTTTCAGCTTCTAATAAACAAGCTTTTGCTTTATTGAGCTCAATGATAGAGTTTTTTAATTCCTGATTGGTTGCTAATAAGGTTTTTTCAGTTTTACTGCGCCTGATATTTTCTTCTTTAAGTGTTTTCTGCTGATCTAATAACTCTTTTTGTTGCATTTCCATTTTTAGCATCGTACTACTTAATGAAGAGGTTTTTTTAGCAACTTCCAATTCTAGTTGTATATTCTGCTCATCCAGTCTTTCATTGGCAGTATTAGTTTCTTGCTGCGAGAGTGCTAGTTTACTTTTAAAATCAATTAATTCATCAATTAAATTATTATAGGCATCCTCTAATATATTTAACTCATTTTTTTCATAATTCATTGAGTGTAGTTTAGACGCTTCAGGATCATCTAAGTCTACGTGTTTTATTTGCTCGGTAAGTTCATGTAGAGGTGAGGTCAGTAATTTATGAAAGGCTAAAGTAAATAAAAAAACTAAAAAGGCAGTTTTAACAATAGCATTACCAAGAAGAAAATAAATTCCTACTTCTATTCGACTAAAAATAACGGCGTTGCTAGAGAGTAACGTTACTCGGCCAACGGAAGTTGTCCTGCCTGAAAATTCAAAAATAAGCGGGAAAGAATGACCAAATAAACCGCCACTGGCTGAACTTATAATTTGCGCTTCATTGTTTGTGTCGTCACTGTTATCTATTTTTAACTGTTCAGGCGATATGGCCTCACCTAATTGAGTAATGATGTTGTTGGCTTCATCGGTTACAGTGATCCCTTTTATCATTGGGATAGCAATTAAACCATTTGAAATATCAATTGCTTGTTGAGTATTTAGCTCCCAGACTGCTCTAGTTAAGCTACCACTTATGGTTTTTTCTAAGGTCAGCAATTCACTGTTGATATGGTTTTTAGTATTAAAATATTCAGCAACAACTTGAATACCAGTAACGCTCACCGTCAAAATAAAATAAAAGGAGAGTACTCTGGTTAAAAGCTTTCGTGAAATGCTGGTTATTTTCATATAAATAAATGCTGAGTTTAAATAAACTGCTAATTTGTATGATTGTTAACTATTATTTTGATTTTAGCTAGTTTTTATCAAGGTTTAAAACTTTTTTGTCGTATATTATTTTCGTCAAAAGGTTTAGATAATATTCCTGCGCTAGCTCTTGTTTTGAGTTATTGGCTCGAGTGTTCTTGACTCTTTATGATATTTTTAACCTAATGTCATATTAGTGTAACAAATCAATAATAACATGGCGTCAAATGTTTAGGATTACTTTATTCAGTAGACATAACCAAATACAATTATTTACTAATAAACTTTATATTAAGGCAATAACATGAAACTCGTAAAAACTTCAATAGCTTTAGCAACTTGTTCTGCTTTGTCATTATCAGCAATGGCTGCTGATATGCCTAGCGTTGATATCTATGGTCGAGCTGATTTAGCTATTCAATCTTCAGATGAAGGCGAAGGTAGCTTTTCTTCGATTGAAAGTAAAGCATCGCGTATTGGTCTAAAAGGTGGTTATAAAATCAATGATGACCTTGAAGTTGTTTATAAAGCAGAATTTCAAGTTGATTTAGATGGTGATAGCGATACTTTCTGGAAAGCACGTAACCAATATGTTGGTTTAAAAGGTGGTTTTGGTGAGGTGTTGTTAGGTAAAAATGACTCTATGCTAAAACAATCACAAGGTAAAACAGATTTATTTAGTGATCACGATGCTGATATTAAAACCCTTTGGAAAGGTGAAAACCGCCTTAGCGATACGTTAACCTATAAGTCACCTAAATTTTCAGGCTTTCAATTAGGTGTGACTTATCAAGCGGAAGAAGAAGCAGAAGGTGAGGATGCTTTCTCCGTTGCTGCTTTTTATGGTGACAAGAAGCTGAAAAAATCTAAAATCTTTGCTTCAATTGCAATGGATTCTGAAGTGAAGGGCTATGACACTACTCGTGCTACTGTACAAGGTAAAGTTGCCGGCGTTACTTTAGGCTTAATGGTACAAAATCAAGAAAATGTTGGTTCAGGTGCTGAAATGGATGGTGTCATGGTATCTGCTAAATACTCTTTTGGTGCAACTACGCTAAAAGGTCAATACCAAACGGCTGACCATAAAGATGGTGATGACCGTAGTGGTATCACTGCTGGTGTAGACTATAAGTTAGCTAAAGGTACAAAACTTTATGCTTACTATACTACTTTTGATATGGACACAGCAAATGATGAAGATTATTTAGCGGCAGGTATTCAATACAAGTTTTAGTGACTAAATAAAGCGATTTAAAAAGCCGCTTAGCGGCTTTTTTTACTTTGTGAGTTTTGAGCTTCCTTTAACGAGGGGGATGTCATAAAAATGTCACATTAACAGTGCACAATAGCGCTATAAACATTTACATGAAGTAATCTAGGGTACATCTATGAGCGGATACATTTTAGTTGTTGAAGATGAAACACCAATTAGAGAAATGATCACCTTTGTTTTAGAGCAAAATGGCTTTAATTCAGTTGAGGCATGCGATATTAAACAAGCTAAGGAAAGTATTGTTGAACCTTACCCTGACTTAATACTATTAGATTGGATGTTACCTGGTGGCACAGGGGTAAAACTTGCACAATCTTTAAAACAAAATGAATTTACCCGTAATATTCCTATTATCATGTTAACGGCGCGTGCAGATGAAGATGATAAAGTCAAAGGGTTAGACGCTGGCGTTGATGATTATGTCACTAAACCTTTTTCACCTAAAGAGTTGATAGCACGCATCAAAGCGGTAATGCGTCGAGTATCGCCAACACTACTTGCTGAAAAAGTTGAATTTCACGGCTTAAAACTCGATCCTGTTTCTCATCATGTCACCATAGATAATCAAGCCATAGAGCTAGGACCAACAGAGTTTAGATTACTACATTTTTTTATGACCCATACTGAGCGTGTCTACTCAAGAGAGCAGTTGCTGGATAATGTTTGGGGCACCAATGTTTACGTTGAAGACAGAACGGTTGATGTGCACATAAGACGGTTACGTAAGGCAATATCAGGTGCTGGTCATGAAGAGTTTATTCAAACTGTGCGTGGTGCAGGTTATCGCTTCTCAGGCAAAGTAAAAGCCAGTTAGTAGGGCTGTGTATTAGTTATTTGCATAATATGAAAAAAACAATGGTAAGCAAAGTAGGCTCTAAGCTAGACATTTCAGCTTCAGAAACTCAAGAGAACAATGAACTAGGCAAGCAAGACTTTCGTTTTCATTCTGGTATTGAAGCACTACCTGATGCCGCCTTAGTTTTATCACCTGAACTTACCATTATGGCGGGCAATAAAAAAGCACAACGCTTATTGGGGGTGAGGTTTCCTGATAATATTGGCCAACATATTACCGAATTACTTACTGCTCCTGAGTTTGAAAACTACTTAAAACAAGATAATTTTGAAACTCCATTATCGGTTGTTTCGCCTCTCAACGATGAGTTGCAATTAGAAATATCTGTGATGGCTTTTGGTTATGAGCGAGTCATTTTAATTGCTCGTGCTATTGCCAAATATCATAGGTTAAAACGAATGCGCCGTGAATTTGTGGCTAATGTTTCCCATGAGCTGAAAACGCCGTTGACTGTGGTGCGTGGTTATGTGGAAATGATTCAAGATACTGAGCATGTTTTTAACCCTCAGTGGCAAAAGGTCTTCACCACAATGGAAGGTCAAGTAGGGCGTATGGAGCGCTTGATAGAGCAGCTATTGAGCCTATCAAAAGTTGAAAATAGTCGTGATGATGTCGATATGGATCAAATTGATATGCCATTATTGGTCCAAAATTTGGTTGAAGATGCCAGTTGGTTAAACCAAGAAAAACAGCATGAAGTACGTGCCAATATTTCTGAAAGCTTTGGTGTTTATGGTATTGAAACTGAATTGAAAAGTGCCTGTGCAAACTTAATTTCTAATGCTATAGCCTATACCCCTGCTAATGGTATTATTGACGTTAGTTGGCAGCGTAATGGCGATAAAATGGTCTTTAGTGTAAAAGATAACGGTGACGGTATTAAAGCCGAACACGTTAACCGTCTAACAGAGCGCTTTTATCGAATTGATAAATCACGTTCACGAGATACTGGTGGTTCAGGTTTAGGCTTAGCTATTGTTAAGCACGTGCTGTTGCACCATAAGGCTGAGCTTGTTATCAACAGTGAATGGGGCAAAGGTAGTGAATTTTCTATTTATTTTGATGAAGCTATTGCCTTGAGCTAATTGGGGTAACAAACAATTTGAAATCTTAAACCGAGTTCAGGTTAATTAAAAAAGATCCTGTTTTTGCTATAGTATCAGAGGGACTGATAAGCAACAGAATCTTTTTTAATAGTTCGTAATTTATTACTAACTTAACAAGTAATATCTACCATTAAATCATCAGCAATATGCTCTAATGCACTGACTAATTCATTGAGTTCAGCTTCATTCATCGCTACTTGCACTTTTGCATTAAACATTAATTGCCCTGTATGTGGAGCACTTGATTGTGAGCTAACAAGCTTTATTAAATTACCACCTTGCTTATGAATAACAGAGGATATCTCTTGTATGATGCCAGCCCTGTCATTCGCTGTTAACTCAAGTACTAAGTTTGTTTTTACCGGTGAAGAATCAGTTTCTGCTACTTCAATTTGGCAACTTAATCCGTGAATTTTACCAAGCGCCTCTATTAGCTTTTGACAGTTGCTTTCATCAACAGCGACTTCAATAACGCCGGCAAAAAAGCCTGATAAATGATGCAAGCTACTTACTTGCCAGTTACCTTGATGCTCATTGATAATTTTAGATAGTGAATCTACTAATCCTGTTTGATCGGGGCCGATACAAGAAATAACAATATGGTTCATAGGTTTCCTTAAAAGTGTTCTTGAAGTACTTTGGTTATTTAGTGAATGCGAGAAAGCTGGCTGAGTTCTTTATTTAGTTGCTCACTGTCGCCCAAGTTAAGTTCAACTAAACGGCGAAGAAGAGTCACACTGTCAATATCAATAGCATTACATTGCAAGCCAGTTTCATTTTCATGTTCATGAACAACAGCAACATGCATAGTGACTTCAGATTCATTATCAGAAAGAAAGAAGCTTAACGTGCCAAACTTTCCTTTTAATGGCTGGTCTGATTGTACGGCTGTTACTAACGCACCATTGAGCGAAATGTCATGTATGGATACAGGATAAGATATATCTTCGATAGTCAGTTCAGCTTTAATTGAAAATAATATACGGGTAAATTGTCGTCTGTTTTCTATCAAAATATGCCCATTGAAGTTGTTCACTGAAAAACATACCCTTAGCATAGACTGGTTTTTTTATAATTGGTATAGAAAAAGGCAGCTAAAGATAACTTTTTAGCTGCCTTTTGTAAGTTAAGTGCTTTATTAACCTATTTTTTTATATTTAATCCGATGTGGTTCAATAGCGGCTGCACCTAAGGTTTTCTTCAACCATGCTTCATACTCGGTGAAGTTACCTTCGAAGAAGTTGATTTGTCCTTCATCACGGTAGTCTAAAATATGGGTTGCGATTCTGTCTAAGAACCAACGGTCATGTGAAATAACCATGGCACAACCTGGGAACTCTAATATCGCTTCTTCAAGAGCACGTAAGGTTTCAACATCTAAATCGTTGGTAGGTTCATCAAGTAATAATAAATTACCGCCAGTTTTGACAAGTTTTGCTAAATGAACTCGGTTGCGCTCACCACCTGACAAGTCTTTAATGAATTTTTGCTGGTCATTACCTTTGAAGTTAAAGCGAGAACAATAAGCTCTGCTTGGTATTTGATAAGTTCCAATTTCTAAAATGTCATGGCCTTCACTGATTTCTTGGTACACCGTATTGCTATCATCCATATCATCACGGAATTGATCTACGCTGGCTAACTTTACTGTTTCACCAAGCTCTATGCTGCCAGAGTCTTGTTGTTCAGTACCCGACATCATTTTAAATAGCGTTGATTTACCTGCTCCGTTGGCACCAATGATACCTACAATCGCCCCTTTAGGAACACTAAAGGTTAAATCATCAATTAATACTCGACCATCGAATGACTTTGTTAGGTTGCTTACATCAAGTACTTTATCACCTAGGCGTGGACCTGGTGGAATATAAAGCTCGTTAGTTTCATTGCGCTTTTGGCTTTCTTGGCTACTTAGTTCTTCAAAACGAGCCATACGAGCCTTACTTTTGGCTTGTCTTGCTTTAGGGTTTGAGCGCACCCATTCTAGTTCTTGTCTGATAGTTTTTTGTAGGGCATTTTCACTCTTACTTTCTTGAGCTAAACGGGCATCTTTTTGCTCAAGCCATGAAGAGTAATTGCCTTCCCAAGGAATACCTTCACCTCTATCTAGCTCTAAAATCCAGCCAGCGACATTATCAAGGAAGTATCTGTCATGGGTAATAGCAACAACGGTGCCTGAGTAATCATGTAAGAAGCGTTCTAACCAGGCTACAGACTCAGCGTCTAAGTGGTTGGTTGGTTCATCTAGTAACAGCATGTCAGGTTTTTGTAATAATAAATGACATAAAGCAACTCGGCGACGTTCACCACCACTAAGTACGGCTATTTTTTGCTCCCATGGCGGTAAGCGTAATGCGTCTGCTGCACGTTCAAGAACATTATCAATGTTATGACCATCTTGAGTATTAATAATATCTTCTAATTGACCTTGCTCCTTTGCTAATGCATCAAAGTCAGCACCTTCTTCGGCATATTCGTTATAGACTTCATCAAGGCGTTTTAGCGCATTTTTAACTTCTGAGACGGCTTCTTCAACCACTTCGCGCACGGTTTTGCTTTCATCTAATTCTGGCTCTTGTGGTAAATAACCAATGTTAGTGCCAGCAAGCGCGTTAGCTTCCCCTTCAAATTCAGTATCAACGCCAGCCATAATGCGTAATAGTGTTGATTTACCTGCGCCATTTAAACCAAGGACACCAATTTTAGCGCCGGGGAAAAACGAAAGTGAAATATCTTTAAGAATAGTGCGCTTAGGTGGAACAACCTTGCTTACACGATGCATGGAGTAAATAAATTTATCTGGGAGTGCCATAATATGCCTGAAATATTGTTAATTTTAATTGCTACGTATTCTATGTAACTAACGTAAGCTTAGCAAGGTTATAGACTGGCTAGCTTTGACGTGATAAGTTAAAAGTGAAACATGTTGGTAGTTATTGAGGTTTGTTTTTTGTCTTTAAAAATCAGGTTGTTATGCTTTATGTGTGCTTGTTCTTTTTGCTTTTCTGTCATGGCGAAGTCAAAAGTTCATGTGGATATTTTTGTTTATCATTTAAAACCTCCTTTTATTGTCAGTAAGACCGAAAAGCTAGGTCTGTATTATGACTTTTCTGCTTACCTAAATACCAAAAGTTCAAACTATCATTTTGAAACCATTTTTGTACCGCGAAAGCGTTTAGAGATCATGTTAGCTTCGGAGACATTTAATGGAATTTTATTAGGTGTTTCTCCTATATGGTTTAAAGATAAAGAGGAGACTCAATATCTATGGACAGATAACTTTTATGTAGATCAAGACGAGGTGGTTTCTTTGCCAGAGCAAGCTTTTGAGTATAGTGGCCCTAGTTCTATGGTTGGAAGAGTTTTAGGAGGCGTTCGAGGTTTTTATTATTTTGGTATTGACGAACTGGTGAACAAAGGAGAAATTGTCCGCTGGGATACTGTCGGAGAGTTTGAGTCATTGCAAATGTTACAGTTTAAGCGAGTTGATTTTGCTATTGTTAGTCGCTCTACCTTGAAATATTTATCGAAAAAGCACAATTGGCAAAATCAATTTCATATATCAAAAGTACCACATGATAGTTATCAAAGAAGAATTTTAGTTCCTTTTGATAACAAAAATGTTTTTAATGAAATAGCGCCCATTGTTGCTAATTTAGCTAATGATCCTGTTTGGCAGAATCTATTAGCTAAATATTAGCTAATAGAGTTTATTCAATATTAACAACGACACGACCGCGAACTTTACCAGCCATCAAGTCATTTGCAACATCAACCGCTTCTGCCAAATTAATATCTTTCGCCACATCTTCAAAGACCTCGGGTGATAAAATATCTGCAAGTCGTTGCCATGCCTCAATTCTATCTTCAAGTGGGCGCATTACACTGTCAATACCTGCAAGTGTCACACCACGTAAAATAAAGGGGGCTACCGTTGCGGGTAAATCCATGCCTTGTGCTAAACCACAAGCAGCGATAGTGCCACCATATTTGGTACTGGCACAAATATTGGCAAGGGTATGGCTACCAGCCGAATCAATGGCACCTGCCCAGCGCTCTCTTGCTAATGGTCGACCAGGCTCTGATAAAGTATTGCGGTCAATAACTTCAGTAGCACCCAATTTTTTCAGGTAAGGAGCTTGCTCTAATCGACCTGTTGAAGCAACCACTTGATAACCAAGCTTGGCTAAAATGGCAACGGAGAAACTACCAACACCGCCATTAGCGCCAGTGACTAGAATTTCACCTTTATCAGGTGTGATGCCATTTTTCTCTAGAGCTATTACACACAGCATTGCCGTGTAACCAGCTGTGCCTATTGCCATGGCTTGACGAGGGGTAAAGCCCTTAGGTAATGGTATTAACCAATCACTGTTCAATCGAGCTTTTTCAGCCAAACCTCCCCAGTGTCCTTCGCCGACACCAAAACCATTTAGCAATACGGTATCGCCTATAGCAAACCTTTCACTGTCACTTTGTTCAACAGTGCCGACCAAATCAATGCCTGGAACCATGGGGAATTTTCTCACCACTGGCCCTTTACCTGTAATGGCTAAAGCATCTTTATAGTTTAATGTGCTGTGAGATACTTTGATGGTAACGTCGCCTTCGGGTAGATCGTTATCATCAATTTCTTTAACTTGTGCTGTATAACCTTGCTCGTCTTTTTCAATAACAATACCGTTGAACATAGAACTCTCCTTTATAGACCGATCGTCTATTAATGGTGAAAAAATTTTATTTAGGCAAGCCTGAAATAAAATGGTTAAAATAATTATCCAGTGGCTGACTACTTTGTACTAGCTTAGCTCGACTTACTGCGCCTTCCCAACCAACCCAAAAAAATTCTGCTAATGCATTACAATTAGCGTCAGCCGCTAACTCTCCTTGCTCTTTGGCTATTACAAGGCAGCTTGCCAGTCGTTGTTGCCACGTGGCAAAAATGTCAATTAACAGTGGCCTAAAACTTTCAGGTAATAAATCTACTTCTTGACCAAGGTTACCTACTAAACAACCACGTTTAAATTGATGGCGTGCCATACCCGCTTTTGCATCTTCAACAAAGTTGCCGATGCGTATTAATCCCGTATATGACTCATCGAGTAAAAAATTATCTAACTTAGTAACAAAGTAATGGTTGTAGCTTTGCATCACTGCCTGACCAAAGGCTTCTTTGCTGGCGAAATAGTGATAAAAAGACCCTTTAGGTACGCCAACTTTTTTAAGGATTTGATCTATGCCTGAAGAAGCAAAACCATATTCAGTCAAATGAGCTAAACCGCTACGGATCAACTCTGCCTTTGTATCTTGATTCTCTCTCGCTATTTTAGGCGGTCTGCCACGGCGAGGCTTTGTTACTGATAATGTCATCTAAATATAATAGACCGATCGTCTAATTAAATGCAAGTATAAAATTATTTAGGCTTTTGTAAGTAGAGTCGAGGATGAGGTTTTCTTCCGGTTAAACAGCAAATAAATGTTTAATACTGTTGTACATTTTGGTGTTTTCAGGAGTGGCGATATTATGTTTAATGCCTAAACGGTGAATATAACCATTAATATACTGAATTTCAGTTTGTCTTTTGGCTAAGACATCACAGCGCATTGAAGAGCAATTTGATGCGGTTGCTTGAGCGACTGTTTGTACGTTGTTGATTAGTTCGCATTTTGATAGTTCAATACCTTCCTCTTTAGCTACAGTGACAACTTCATTAATTATTTGCTGTATTTGTTGGGCAAATTTAGAATTACTAACTAGCCCGTTATTAATATCGTTTAATGCAGTAATTGGATTGATCACACAATTAATCGCTAATTTAAGCCATTGCTTTTTAATAATATCAGCTTCAAAAGTGGTTGGTGGTAAGGCTCTGTGCAGCGTTGAAGAAAGTACTTGTTCTATATCGGGATTAGCGTTGCCAGATAACAGTCCTAGCTCTGTTTTTCCAATGCCAGTATGAGTGATGGTTAGTGGCTGGGTCCGCAAACAACCATGGGTTGTTATAAGTGAATAGATTGAGCGAGTTTTGCTAAAGTCCAATGGGATCTCTTCAAGTGTCCCCATGCCATTGTGGGCTAAAATAATGTTGGCATTAGTTTTTATCTCTGCCTTTATTTGATTAATTGCCGAGGCAATTTGATAAGACTTTAAACATAAAAAGATTGTATCAGCTGACTGTAGTTGTTGTTGAGCAGCATAATGAACTTTACCCTGAAAAATATTCTGTTTGATATCTGTAAACTGGTAAGCCTGTTGGCTATGGTCATGATTTTTTGAGGCTAACAGGCTCAGCGAAGTTATATCACTTCGCTGATTTTTCTCTTTATGTTGCTGTAAGTAGTGATACCAAAGTAAGCCAATAGCACCTTGACCAACAATAAGCCAATTCATGATTTCTCTCTTGTAGTTGTGGTTGAGATAGTTAAAGAAGTTTTTGAGTGAGCTAAATTGTCATTTTTTGTCTTTATAGAAAATAAAACTCGCTTATAAAACAAGTAAAGTTTCTTCAGTACAATAAAGAAAAGTATCCCGAGGATATCTGCAAAAAAGTCACTGAATTCACCATTTCGAAAACCAAGATAATATTGCCCAATTTCTGTGAGTGCACCATAGAACGTCAGGGTACTGAACGTGGTAATGAGTGATATTTTAAGGTGTGAATGTATCACCCAAGCTAAGACAAAGAAGCCAATAAAATGGCCGATAGTATCAATTTGTGGCGAGCGGAAAACTGCATTTTTTAGCTCTGCTGGTAATAGGAAGGTGCTGGAAAAAAACAATAAAACTGCGGCAATGAATAATATGACAAAAAATAGCAGATGGTAGCGAGCTTTCACGAACATGAACTTAAATTTAGCTAAGGTGTGAGGATATTATCATGCTTTGAGCTTGAGCGGGCAAAAGCTTACTTGTATGAGCTTAACTCACAGGTATAATGTTGCTTAACTAAATTTTAATTAAGCTTTAAATAAAAAGAGAAAAATTATGCCCTCAATGGATATAGTGTCTGAAATTAATATTGAAGAAGTGCGCAATGCAGTAGAAAACGCCAATCGTGAGTTAACAAATCGCTTTGATTTTCGTGGTGTGGATGCAAGTTTTGAATGGAATAAGCCTGCAGTCACTATTAAGGCTGAAGGCGATTATCAATTAAAGCAACTCAGTGACATGTTACGTAGCCAGTTAACTAAGCGTAATGTTGATGCAAAAGCAATGACGTTAGGTAGTGCTTCGGCAAGCGGAAAAAACTGGACTCAGCAAGTTACCTTTAAAGAAGGCATTGAGCAAGACGTTGCCAAGAAAGTGGTTAAGTTGATTAAAGCTGAAAAATTTAAAGTGCAAGCAGCCATTCAAGGTGAACAAGTTCGGGTTACGGGTAAAAAACGAGATGAATTACAAGCAGTAATGCGCGCAGTGCGTGAAGCTGAATTAGAGCAATCTTTTCAGTTCACAAACTTTAAAGACTAAATAAAACTTGCTTAGTTGTTACTTAACCTGACTTTGTTGATGATGAAGTCAGGTTAAACAAGATTAAATCTATGCTATTTAATTCTTTAATTTAAAGAACTTACTAATTAACTTTGCAGTAAAAAAGGTAACGAAAAAGCCGATAAACACGTATAAAACAATAAGGGGGGCTTCTGTCCCTGAGCTGTAAACTTCGCCATTTTCAAGCAGACAAGTTCCTGTACGGTATATAAATTTTCCACCTTGTTCTAGACATGGATTTACCAGAGCAAAATCATTAATTAGCCAAATAATAAATAGGCTAACAAAAACACCGATAAACTTTGAGATTGAGCTATTATTCATATGCTTCTTTTATTATAAAGGTAAATGCTTAACATTTAATAAGCAAAATATAATGGTTTGTTATCATTTAAAATGTTGTTAAGGCTTTAACATACCTTGCCAATAACCTACGTCTAACCACTGGTCAAACTTATAACCAACTTCTTTGAAGTGGGCTACTTTTTCTAAGCCAAACTTCTCGTGCAAAGCGATACTGCCCTGATTGGGTAAAGTTATACCACCAATCACTGAATGAATAGAGCGTTGCTCTAACTGTGCAAATAATGCTTGGTAGAGCTTAGTTCCAATACCCTTACCAGATGAGTTAGGTGCTAAATATACCGTAACCTCTACTGAAAAACGATAAGCAAAACGTTCTCGCCATTTGCTAGCGTATGCGTAGCCTATCACTTTACCATTATTATCTTCAGCAACTAACCAAGGTAGGTTATCTGACTGGATCTTAGTTATTCGTTGAAGCATATCTTCAGCAGTAATTGCCTGGGTTTCAAATGTAATGACTGTGTCAGTGACATAATAATTGTAAATATCAGCAATTGAGGCTGCATCTTCTTTGGCTACGCTTCGAATCATCATGCCACCGGAAAGTTTAGTACCTAAGTTAAAGTGTGACTATTGTTGGTTAAAATACTTAAAAGTATTGGTAAAGCTTCTCTGTAAGTACACAATTTTTTTAACAATTTTCGAGTTACTACAATGCCCTAATAACATGAACATTGCTCGTAACTCGAAAACTTATTTCATGAGTGAAGCTTATGAGTAGATTTTGTGAGCGAAATTAGTGAGAACCACAGCTTCCGCCGCCACAGCAACCTTCTTTATCATCATCTTTATGGTCATGAGCATGGTCATCACCACCACAGCATGAACCACCTTCACTGTGAACATGTCCGTGAGCAAGCTCTTCTTCAGTGGCTTCACGTACTTCTAAAATTTGAACATCAAAGCTTAAATCGATACCTGAAAGTGGGTGATTGCCATCAACAGTGACTTCATCGTCTGTAACATCAATAACAATAACCGTTTGCTCACCTTCGTCTGTTGTTGCGCGTAATTGTGTACCTACGGCTAATTCTTCAACGCCTTGTAGCAGTTCTTTTTGTACGGTTTGTACATAATCTTCATGGCGCTCACCATAGGCTTGCTGGCAAGGAACATCAACTTCAAACTGATCTCCTTCTTGATGACCAATAAGCGCATCTTCTAAACCAGGAATTAAATAGCCAGTGCCTTGAATAACCGCCATTGGCTTGTGATCGTATGAGCTGTCAATAAGGGTGCCTTCACTGTCTGATACCGCATAATGCATAACGACGACAGAATTTTTGCTAATTTTCATATTGGTTCCTAATGTTTAAGGTTTATTCGGTTACTAACGAATAAGGTAATGCTTGGATAACAACCTGAGTATCAGGTTGTGATTTTAATCTTAAAATGGTTTGCTCATTTAAGTCGCTACTAAGTACAGCTTGAAAATAACAATGGCCGTCGTCTGCTTGATACGAAGTTAATACATCACCGGCTTTACGCCAATTATCACCAAGTTGTACTTCAATAATGTCATCTTCAGACAAAGGCAAATTAGTGTTGGCTGTCAATGAGAATAATGCGCGTTTATTTTTCCCTAAATATTGCATACGAGCGACGGTTTCTTGTCCTAAATAGCAGCCCTTGGTGAAGCTAATGCCATTAATCGCCTGTAAGTTAAGCATTTGTGGCACATATTCACTACTGGCTTGTTGATTTAACTGCACAAAACCTTCGGTTATTTCTAATAAGCCCCATAGCTTGTCGCCATAACAGGTTAATGAAAATTGACCAAGCTTTTCGTCTAAGGCATTGTTTTCGTCAATGAGTAAATAACGAGTTTGTTTGCCAGCAATGTAAACTATGGTAGTGCTTCCCGCATGAACAACAGGCGTTAAGCTATCGGGTACTTGGGCAAAATTGTCCTGTAAAATTGTACTCGCTTGCTCACCTACTAGGGCGTAAAAACTAAGGTTGCTTGCTTGCTCTATGGTAACTTTGGCAAAAACGCCAAACTTCTTTAATTCTGCTAAAGAAGCCTCAAGGCTGGCTTTTGGTTGAATCAACAAGTGTGCGTTGTCTCGGTTGATTAAACGAAAAGCGCTGAAAACTTTACCTTTTGCATTACAGTGTGCGCCAACGAGTAAGCTGTTTTGCGTAGCATCATTTACGTCACAGGTGACTTGGCCTTGAAGATATTTACTTTGTTCTTCGCCTTGTAAAGAAATAGCGCTGTAATTGTCTATTTTAATTAAATATGTACTGTTTAACTGCTCAATAGCGGGTAAATTTGTCGCAATAGTTAACGGCATAATGAAAATGATTGGCTGAATGATTACTTTGAAATATGGTCAAAGTAATTAAATTCAAGTTTAGCGAGAAAAAACTCGAAATTAATTAGCGAGCAAACTGGTGTTATTGTTAGAATAGCACTAACTTTATTATTAGGTAATTTGATATGTCATCAACAGAGCATTCTCAATTAGATTCAGCAACTTCTCAGTCAGATAATTCTCAGCCCGTAAATAAGGCTAGGCTCAAATGGGCATGTCGTCGCGGTATGTTAGAGCTTGATGTGCTTTTTATTCCTTTCGTTGATGAAGCATATGATGATTTACCAGATAAAGATAAACGTATTTTTGAACGACTACTAACAGAGCAAGATCCTGACTTGTTTGCTTGGTTTATGGGGCATAAAACTTGTGAAGACACAGAACTTAATGCCATGGTGCAATTTATTCTCAATCGCGTCAAAGTTTAATATTAAGGTTTATAAGTCCTATTATAAACCTTTAATTTATCTCGGTGTTTCGCAGTTAATAACCTCGTTATTGCTGCTTCACTTTACCTATGCCTATCAATTGGCTTTAACGCATTCGGTAATCACCACTCTACTGCTTGGTGTTTGGTATTCCGTGCAAAAGAGTAGGCGAGTAACTTTATTTGATGAAAAGTCTTTAGCATATCAATTTGAAGTGACTAGCCAAGGTCTATGCACTTTTGATGGGAAACATGACTATCAACTACAAGCGAGTAGCCGGCTTAGCTTTTTGGGTTGTTGGTTATATTTTGTTGCCGCACCTGTAAGTTCAAATGATGTCCCTAAACATAAGCAGTTGTTTATTTTTAAGGACAGTTTATCTGATCAAGACTTCTCTCGTTTATCCGCGGTGCTTGAACATATTGATTCTTAGGTTAATGCTCAGGCTTAAGTATAGTTGGTTTGGCGTCTGTTAATGTTTCAGGAAAGTCTAACGTATAGTGTAAGCCTCTACTTTCTTTTCGCTCTAAAGCGCAGCGAATAATTAACTCGGCAACCTGTACTAAGTTTCTAAGCTCAAGTAAGTTATTACTCACTTTAAAGTTTTGATAGTAATCTTGAATTTCTTGCTGTAATAGCTCAACACGATGTAAAGCGCGTTCAAGACGTTTGGTTGTTCTAACAATGCCGACATAATCCCACATAAATAAGCGTAGTTCGTGCCAGTTATGCTGAATAACCACTTCTTCATCGGAGTCAGTCACGCGGCTTTCATCCCAGCGAGGCAACGTTGGAAAACTATTGTTTGGTATCAATGAATCACTTATCTCTAATGCCGCAGCGCGAGCAAAGACTAAACATTCTAATAATGAGTTGCTTGCTAAGCGGTTGGCGCCATGTAATCCGGTATAAGACATTTCACCAATGGCATACAGTTGTTCAATATCTGTTTTGCCGTGGGTATCAATCATAACTCCACCGCACGTATAATGAGCTGCGGGTACAACAGGCATAGGTTGTTTAGTTATATCAATACCAAATGACTTGGTGCGTTGATAAATAGTAGGGAAGTGTTGTTTGATAAAATCGCTTGGTTTGTGGCTGATATCAAGGTACATGCAATCAGCACCTAAACGTTTCATTTCATAATCTATAGCACGAGCAACAATATCGCGAGGGGCTAACTCAGCTCGCTTATCAAAAGATGGCATAAAACGACTACCATCAGGGCGTCTTAATTTAGCGCCTTCGCCGCGCAGAGCTTCCGTTAATAAGAAGTTACCCGCATCAGGGTGAAATAAACAAGTGGGGTGGAATTGATTAAACTCCATATTTGCGACACGGCAACCTGCACGCCATGCCATGGCAATACCGTCACCACTGGCCACATCTGGATTTGAGGTATATTGATAAACTTTGCTTGCGCCACCTGTGGCTAAAATAGTTTTTTGAGCGTAAATACTTTCAACCTTTTCACTGTTTCGGTTCCAGATATAAGCGCCGATACATTGCTTGTTTTTAGTTGCTTCTTTCTCTGAAGTTGGTTGGCAAATAAGATCTATAGCATTGTAACGTTCAAATACACGAATACGAGAGTGCTCTTTCACTCGTTGCGCTAAAGTGGTTTGAATCACTTTACCCGTTGCATCAGCGGCATGTAATATGCGTCTGTGACTGTGCCCACCTTCACGTGTTAGGTGATATTTTACATTACCTTGGGAAGACTCTTCTTCGTCAAATGCCACCCCTTGTTCAATTAACCAGTTTAAGCATGCTTTAGCGTTTTCGGCAGTATATTGTACAGCTGCTTCATCACATAAACCCGCACCGGCGATGATGGTATCTTTTACATGTGCTTCAACACTATCATTTTCATCAAATACTGCAGCGATGCCACCTTGAGCATAAAAAGTAGAGCCTTCGTTAAGAGGACCTTTGCTTAAGATAACAACATCGGCATTTTTAGCTAAATGCAGTGCGAGTGTTAAACCTGCGGCGCCACTACCAATAATTAACACGTCACAGTTATTTTGATGATTCATAAAAAATGATTTTTTGGGTGATTTTTCAGGTATTATATAGGTATTGAGTTAATTTAAACTAGTGCTTGGAAGCAGTATTAAGTCTAAAATATAAAAAAAGTAAAATAAAAGAGAACTTTTTTAAAAACCTATAGTCTTAATTGATGCGTTTGTTATGAGCCAAATGTAGTAAGTGATTTTATCCCCCATTTTACTTGGTGGTTGCAGTAGGAGATATGGCTCAAATGAGCGAACAGAACGTCGACCAAGTATTGGTTGAACGGGTGCAAAAAGGTGATAAAAATGCCTTTAACCTGTTGGTAACAAAATATCAGCATAAAGTGGCTAATTTGGTGTCGCGTTATGTGAGCAATAACAGCGATGTGCCCGATATAGTACAAGAAGCTTTTATTAAAGCTTATCGTGCTTTGCCTAATTTTAGAGGGGAAAGCGCCTTTTATACTTGGTTATATCGTATTGCTGTTAACTGTGCAAAAAATCACAGTGTTGCGCTTGGACGAAAACCACCAAGCAATGATATTGAAGTAGAAGATGCTGAATTTTATGATGGTGGAGACGCATTAAGAGAAAATGCTTCACCTGAAAAAGTTTTACTCACGGAAGAAATTAAGGCCGTTATTTTTAAAACCATTGAGCAATTACCGGATGATTTGCGTATTGCCATAAACTTTCGAGAAATTGAAGGTTTAAGTTATGAAGAAATAGCGACTATTATGGAATGCCCTGTTGGTACAGTGCGCTCGCGTATATTTAGAGCACGTGATGCCATTGATAAGAAAATTGCCCCTTTATTAAAAGAGGTTAGGTAATATTTAAGTAGAAATACTTAGTGTTTATCAGTTTGGGTTATTAGTTTAATTAAATTATTTATTGTGAGTTTGAAGGTTAACCTATGAGTGAAAGTAAGTTTGAGACAGTATCATCACTAGTTGATAATTATCGTGCTCCTGAGCAAGATACAGAACAAGTGATTGATGACATACTCGCAGATGAAAATCTCTCAAAAACATGGCAACAATATCATCTTATTGGTGATGTACTCCGTGATGAAGTCCCACAATCATTACAGTTAGATTTATCAGCGCAAATCGCAGAGGCTATTGCTGAAGAACCAAGTATATTGGCACCTAATGCTTTAGGCAAAGTGACTAATAAACAAAATAGTATTAAAGCTAAAGTTGTGCAGTTTATGAAGCCTGTAGGTCAGTTGGCTATAGCAGCTTCGGCAGCAGGATTAATGATAATAGGTGTACAACAAAATACCGCAGACACGAACGAAGTGATTACGCCAAGTCAAGTTGTTCAAACTAAACCTTTAGCAGGTTTTGCTAACCCAGTAAGCTTCAATTATTCTCAAAACTCTCAAACCCAACAAAAGCAAGCTGTGCTTGAGCAAAGAATCGAACAACAACGACGCTTTCAAGCGTTACTATCAGATCACCAACAGCAAGTTAAATTAAGTGCTGCTAAAGCCAAAAAAGTTGCTGAAGAAACAAATTCTGTATCATCAAAGTAGTAGGCTATCCACAAACATAACTAGTAAATACTCAATAGATAGTGAATAATTACTTTATTCACTATCTAGGTGGCGCAAGCTGTCATTTACTTTTGAGAACACATGAAAACCTTACCTTTAAAACTATCTTCTACATTATCTTTTCTGTTTTGTTTTTTCTGTGCAGTTATTAACTTTTCAGCTTTTTCATCTGATGTCGAACAGGCGAGAGCCTCTCTAGAGCGTCTTTCTCAATCTTTACGCCAGTTAAACTTTAATACTTCATTTGTTGTTGTAAAAAATAATCAGGCTGAGCCTTACCACTGGTTGCACGGTGTTATGGACACCGATAGCAAAGAAAAAGCGGCGGAAAAAATTGAATTGGAAATATTGGCTTTACTCAATGGGCCTCGTCGTGACATTTTGCGTGTCGGTAATACGGTAAGTTATATTGAACCTGAGTATGCGCCATATTCTATCGCTTCAACACAAATTAGTGGTCCAATTCCTGCTGTTTTTGGCAGAGATATAAGTATTCTAGATGATAACTATCATTTTGTTCCTGTGGGTAAAAGCCGTGTACTTGGTAGAGCCGCACAGTTAATTCGCATTGTTCCTAAAGATGCTCATCGTTATGGCTATTGGTTATGGTTAGATCAAGACAGTGGCTTGATGTTAAAGCTTGCGGTAGTCACTAGAAAAGGGCAATTGCTGGAGCAAATCCAATTTACCCATTTAGAAATCAGTGACAATGTTTCAGAAAACTTAAAGCAACTTTATGTGACAGACTTGCCAAAAGTGATAGAGCTTTCGGCAAAAGAGGATGATGCGCAATTAGCATGGCAAATTAACTGGTTGCCTAATGGTTTTAAAGAAGTTAAATCAGATAGACACAGAATAACTAGCTCTAAACAAGCTGTTGAATTTATGTTATTTAACGATGGTTTGATCGATATTTCTGTGTATGTAAATCCCAGCCAAGAAAAGCAACGAGCAATTGAGTATGCTCACGATGGTGCAACAATCGTATTAAGCCACGTGGTAAATAATATTGAAGTTAGCGTTGTTGGCAAAATACCGTTAGCAAGTGCGAAAAAAATTGTCAGCTCATTGAGTTTCACTCGTTTGCCAACAAATTAATCGTAAGTTAACTGGACGTTTAGAATGGAAGAGTTAGCTGAAGTTGTTGATATAACTAGTAGTCATGTCACGGTTGTGAGTCAAGTGAAATCTACTTGTAATACATGCTCACAGGCTGATACTTGCGCCAGCGGACAGGTGGCTAAAGCCATTCCACATAAAAAATTATCGCTTAAACTACCTTACCCGGGCTCACTTGTCTCAGCGGATAAAAATCAAAAAATATACGTGGGTGATTGTGTCATTTTATCTCTGCCTGAAACAGGTGTGCTGCAAAGTGCATGGCAAGTGTATTTATTACCTATACTAGGTTTGATCATATTCTCTGCTATTGGACAAATGTTGTTACTTAAAAACATACTATCCCACGAGCTTCTTGCCTTATTACTGGGGATGCTTGGCGGTTACTTGGGTTATAGACTCGCAAAGTATTGGCAAAATCAAAACAGCCAGCAGAGTAAATTACAACCCAAAATATCGCGTGTACTGCCAAAGTTAATTGATATTGGAAATGAAAACGCCAATAAGCACTAGCTTTTAGTAAAATTCTGAACAAAAGATAGCCCCAGCGCACTAAATTCGTTAAAATCACGCCATTCTTGAATTTGTAACCTTTATCCGAACTTCCATTTATGAAAAACATACGTAACTTTTCAATTATTGCCCATATTGACCACGGTAAATCAACATTATCTGATCGCCTAATTCAGCATTGTGGTGGTTTACAAGATCGTGAAATGGAAGCACAAGTGCTTGACTCTATGGATTTAGAGCGAGAGCGCGGTATTACAATTAAATCACAAAGTGTAACGTTAGATTATCAAGCTAAAGATGGTGAAACCTATCAGTTAAACTTTATCGACACCCCTGGCCACGTAGATTTTTCTTATGAAGTTTCTCGTTCATTAGCCTCATGTGAAGGGGCTTTATTGGTTGTTGATGCTGGTCAGGGGGTTGAAGCGCAAACTGTGGCTAACTGTTATACCGCTATAGAAATGGATTTAGAAGTTTTACCTATTTTAAATAAGATTGACTTACCTCAAGCTGATCCCGATAGAGTTTGTGAAGAAATCGAACACATTATTGGTATAGATGCGACAGATGCGGTGACTTGTTCAGCTAAAACCGGTCTTGGTATTGAAGATGTGCTAGAGACTATTGTCGCCAATATCCCTGCGCCTGAGGGTGATCCTAAGGCTAATCTACAAGCATTAATCGTTGATTCTTGGTTTGATAACTATCAAGGCGTTGTATCACTAGTTCGTATTATGAATGGTGAAGTTAAACGTGGCGATAAAATGTTGGTAATGTCGACAGGACAAGTTCATCAAATTGATAAGGTGGGCATATTCACGCCGAAACAAACAGAAACAGGCGTACTACGTGCAGGAGAAGTTGGTTTTATTATTGCGGGTATTAAAGAGATTCATGGCGCGCCAGTGGGCGATACCATTACCATCAGCAAAAAAGAAACAGACGCTCCTTTAGCTGGCTTTAAAAAGGCACAACCACAAGTTTATGCAGGTATTTTCCCAATCAGTTCAGATGATTACGAAAACTTCCGAGATGCATTAAATAAACTTAGCCTTAATGATGCGTCACTATTTTTTGAGCCAGAAAACTCTTCTGCTTTAGGTTTTGGTTTCCGTATTGGTTTCCTTGGTATGTTACATATGGAAATTATTCAGGAGCGCTTAGCCCGTGAATATGACCTTGATTTAATTACCACAGCGCCAACGGTAAACTATGAAATTGCCTGTACTAATGGCGAAGTGTTATCTATTGATAACCCAGCTGATTTACCTGCCATTAATAATATTAATGAAATACGTGAGCCTATTGTTCAAGCCAATATTTTAGTACCGCAAGAGTACTTAGGTAGTGTTATCACTTTATGTATTGAAAAACGCGGTGTGCAAAAAGATCTTATTTATCATGGTAACCAAGTGGCTGTTACCTACGAACTGCCTATGGCTGAAGTGGTAATGGACTTTTTTGATAAATTAAAGTCTGTTAGTCGCGGCTATGCTTCACTTGATTATCATTTTTTACGTTTCGAAGCGGCAGACATGGTACGTGTTGATGTCATGATTAATGGTGATAGAGTTGATGCGCTTGCTATGATCACCCACAGAACCAATTCAGTTTCTCGCGGTAGAATGCTAGTGGATAAGTTAAAAGAGCTTATCCATCGTCAAATGTTTGATATTGCTATACAGGCGGCAATTGGCAATAACGTTATTGCTCGTACAACGGTGAAGCAGTTACGTAAGAATGTTACGGCAAAATGTTATGGTGGTGATGTTAGTCGTAAGAAGAAACTCTTACAAAAGCAAAAAGAAGGTAAAAAACGCATGAAGCAAGTGGGTAATGTTGAAGTACCACAAGAGGCGTTTTTAGCAGTACTTAAATTAGAGAAGTAATTATAAAAAGTTACAAACAACTACTTGCTTTATTGTACTAAGCCAAGCAAGTTGTTGGGTATAAAGTTTTAATAATAGGACAAATATGGCAGTTTATTTTTCAATAATTCTTGTGGCAATAACCATTATTACAGGGATTGTATGGCTTGCAGATAAATTTTATTTAGCACCGCAGCGTCGGTTAAGTGTAGAATCAGCACAAGAGAAAAGTGCAGTAGAACTTCCAAAAGAAACGATTGCTACTTTAATGGAGCCTTCACCGCTGGTTGATACGTCAATACAAATTTTCCCTGTTATCGCTTTTGTCTTGGTATTACGCTCTTTTTTATATGAGCCGTTTCAAATTCCATCTGGCTCTATGATGCCAACATTGCTTGATGGGGACTTTATCCTAGTAAATAAATTCAATTATGGTTTAAAAGATCCCGTTGCCCGTAATAAATTTGTTGAAGTAGGTTTGCCTGATCGCGGTGATGTTGTGGTGTTTAAGTATCCACTAGATATGCGTGTTGATTATATTAAACGTGTTATCGGCTTACCTGGCGATAGAGTTATTTATAAAAACAAATCTCTGTATATTAAACCTGCCTGTAAAGAAGAAGATGTTAAATGTCCTGACTATGCGCAAGTAGTTAATACCTTTACTAATAAATACCAAGGGCCCGATGCCGAAGCTGGCATGAATCAGTTTACAGCAAAAATGTTAAATAAAACCCATAACATTTTAAACGATCAACATACCCTGCCAAGAACAAAGCACTACTTTCCACAATCTGGAACTGCACAAAATGAATTCTTAGTACCAGCTGGGCATTATTTTGTTATGGGTGATAACAGAGATAACTCGTTAGATGGTCGTTTTTGGGGCTTTGTTCCTGAAGAAAATCTTGTTGGTGAGGCTGTTGCAATCTGGATGAGCTTTGACTTTAATCGCAGTGAAGACAGTATTTTACCACGTTGGGTACCAACCAATGTACGCTTTGAACGTATTGGTGCCATTAACTAATGGCATTACATGTAAAGGCCAATAAAGAGCAAGCGATAGCTCGCTTGTCTAAAAGTATTGGTTACAGCTTTAAAGATCCTAATTTGTTGATTCAAGCCATTACACACCGAAGTGCTAAAGGCCAACATAACGAAAGGCTAGAATTTTTAGGTGATTCAATTTTAGGCTTTGTTATTGCTGAAGCGTTATTTGAACAATTTCCTAAGCATAATGAAGGCGACTTAACACGTATGCGCTCTAGTTTAGTTAAGGGAGTTACCTTAGCTGAAATTGGACGAGGATTTGACTTAGGTAGTTATCTTATACTTGGACCTGGCGAATTAAAAAGTGGTGGTCATCGACGTGAATCCATTTTAGAAGATGCCATTGAAGCCATTATTGGCGCAGTGTATTTAGACTCAGATATCAGTGTTTGCAAAACACTGATACTCACTTGGTTTGCCCAGCGTTTAAGTGCTATTAAACCGGGTAATGAGCAAAAAGATCCTAAAACTCGCCTGCAAGAATACTTGCAAGGGAGAAAAATTCCACTGCCTATTTATGACGTTATTGATACGACAGGCCAGTCACATAACCAACAATTTACAGTACGCTGTAGCACCCAAGTGATTGATCATCAAGTTGTTGCCAAGGGCACAAGCAGACGTAAAGCCGAGCAAGAAGCAGCACAGCAAGTACTTGCTATAATAGAATGTGACAACAGTAAGAAAAAACATGCTAACAAAGCATCAGCTAAAAAGGGCAAATAAGTGACGAATACAGAATCAACCTATGCCGGTTTAATTGCTATTGTAGGTCGCCCTAATGTTGGCAAATCTACATTGCTTAATGCTTTGTTAGGTCAAAAAATTAGTATTACTTCTCGTAAGCCGCAAACAACAAGACACCGCATATTAGGTATTTTAACCGAAGAAAATAAACAAGCTATTTTGGTGGATACTCCTGGTTTACATTCAGAAGAAAAGCGGGCCATAAACCGTTTAATGAATCGCGCGGCAACCAGCTCTATCGCCGAAGTAGAATTAGTGGTTTTTCTTGTTGAAGGCACTAACTGGACGCCCGATGATGAATTAGTACTAAATAAGATTAAAAAAAGTGGCTCACCTTGTATTTTAGTGGTTAACAAGGTTGATAATGTTGTCGATAAAGATGAATTACTACCTCACTTGCAAAAGTTAGGTGCAATGCATGACTTTAGTGATATTGTACCAATTTCGGCAAGCAAAGGTAATGGTGTTGATACCATAGCTAAACTTTGTCTAAATAGCTTACCGGAAAGTGATTTCTGGTTTCCAGAAGATCATATCACCGATCGCTCAAGTCGCTTTATGGCGTCAGAAATTATTCGTGAAAAGCTGATTCGTTTTACCGGCGATGAATTGCCTTATTCAACTACAGTTGAAATAGAGCAATTTAAAATGGATAGCAAAGGTATTATTCATATTAATGCCTTAGTACTCGTCGAGCGAGAAAGCCAAAAGCGTATGATCATAGGTAATAAAGGCGAACGCTTAAAAACTATTGGTCAAGAAGCAAGACGTGATATGGAAAACTTGTTTGATGCGAAAGTATTTTTAGAAACTTGGGTAAAGGTAAAATCTGGTTGGGCAGATGATGAACGAGCATTACGCAGTTTAGGCTATGGTGATGACTACTCTGGTTAAATCATATGTCATGCTAGAAGGTTTATGCCAACCAAAATACTCATGCCATAGGTGTGACAGGTAAAATGAACGAGCAAAAAGCCTTTGTGCTGCATACTCGTCCATTTAAAGAAAATCAGCAACTTGTTGAGTTATTGACCGAACATCAAGGCAAAATATCAGCGTTAGTTTATGTAGGTCAATCTAAACGCTCTATCAAAAAAGGCTTATTACAGCCCTTCTTACCATTAGTACTTAACTTTAAAGGACAAGGCGCTTCATTAAAAAGAATTACGTCTGTTGAAGCTGAAGCTAAATCATTTCTGTTAAGTAAAGATTACCTCTATAGTGGCTTTTATATTAATGAGCTATTAGTAAAACTGCTTAATGACGAAATTATGTGTGAGTCATTATTTAGCCAATATAAAACCACCTTATTTGCTTTATCTCAAGGTTTGCCGATAGCGCAACAATTACGAAAATTTGAATTAGCTTTATTAGATGAATTAGGACTGTCTTTTGATTTTAGTCCTGTGTTTGCTGAAAATAACAATAATATTGTCGGTTTTTATTTTTTACCTGAGCAAGGCTTTTTGCCTGCTTATAAATATTCAGTGAACAATATCACCACGCCATGGTTTACTATTGAACATTTACAGGCAATAGCGGATTATGTACAGGACAATAAAGCACTTGTGCATAAAGAAGTAGAGCACACTTTTAAGCTATTAATGCGTGATGTCTTTAATCACTTACTTGATGGTAAAGAGCTTAATAGTCGAAAATTATTTACACAAAATAAGAGATAAAAACATGAATGAAATTTTTCTAGGGGTTAATGTTGACCATATTGCGACATTGCGTCAAGCGCGCGGTACTAACTACCCTGATCCTGTATACGCAGCTAGTGTCGCTGAGCATGCTGGTGCTGATGGTATCACTGTTCACCTTAGAGAAGACAGACGCCATATTCAAGACCGAGATATTTATGTTTTAAAAGAAACATTGCATACTCGCATGAATTTTGAAATGGCAGTGACGGATGAAATGGTTGCTATTGCTTGTGATGTGAAGCCTGCATTTTGTTGTTTAGTACCTGAAAAGCGTGAAGAGCTAACCACTGAAGGTGGTTTAGATGTTGTTGCTCAATTATCAAAAGTCACCGATGCAGTTAAAAAGTTATCAGCCGTTGGCACACAAGTGAGTTTATTTATTGATGCCGACGAAGCGCAGATAGATGCGGCTTTAGCAACAGGCGCAACTTATATTGAAATTCATACTGGTCATTATGCTGATGCTGAAACAGAAGCGGAGCAACAAGCCGAATTACAACGCTTAACCAAAGGTATTAAATACGCCCATAGCATTGGTTTAAAAGTAAATGCAGGTCATGGGCTAAATTATTTTAATGTTAAACCTATTGCCGCTATTGAAGAGATTATTGAGCTGAATATTGGTCACGCCATTATTGCGCGTGCAGCTATTGATGGCTTAGATAAAGCTGTACGAGATATGAAAAAGTTAATGTTAGAAGCCAGAGCAAATTATTGCTAGGCAGATACCATTAATATTGAGTTAATAGCGTGAGGAGTGTGTATGCCTGTTGTAGGAATTGGCACTGACATTATAGAAATTAGCCGTATCGCTGAGATGACTGAGAGTACACGTGAGCGTTTGGCAAAAAGAGTGCTTACACCTAGTGAGTACTCGCGCTATAGTGAAATAAAACAGCCAGAACGTTATTTAGCGAAAAGGTGGGCTGGAAAAGAAGCACTTGCCAAGGCGCTTGGCACGGGGATCGCAGATGGTGTTTCTTTTCAGCATATAACAATACACTCATTAGAGAGTGGACAACCGACCTTAATACTTACTGAGCGAGCCTTAGAAATAGCTAAGTCATTAAATGCTAATCATTGGCATATATCACTCGCCGATGAAAAACTTTATGCAACAGCTTTTGTAACACTTTCATAGCCTTATTTGATTAATAAAAAAAGTAAGCAATTATTATATAAGTTTACTTTAAAGTTGGTTGTTTTTTGTACTATGCTTAGGGTGGAAGCTTGTATATGGCAAACAAGCGATCTTTTACAATAACTCAGGAAAGGAGTGGGAGTAAGTGAGGTAGGTATGCAAGCACAAGAGAAGCCTATGCTAGAGAGGCGTAGCACGCCCCCTGAACAATCAATATGGTGGAACAGGCTTTCATTAGCGCAGAAGTTCTCTGCTAGTAGCTTAGGAAAGTTTGGTTATGAATTATCTTTTGTTCGCAATGAACACGGGCATAGTCTAGCTGTACTTACTTGTAGCTCGGGTGTCGCTGTCATCACAGAAGATGGTGATATCAATACTTCTCCTAACATTCAAATTCGTGATTAGCTTCATCTAGGGCTTCCAGTAGCTTAGGTGCTTCTATTAACACTTGCTCTATTTGTTCAAAAAGCTCTAAAAACTCAGGCTCTAAATCATCTAGGGAAACTGATTTTTTTAATTCGGTTTCAATATGTTTACAAATATTATGTAAATTTGGCACGCCAGTGTAGCAGCAGCCGCCATTCAGCTTATGAATTAAACGTTTTAATGTATCTGACTCTTCATTAATTAATGCTTGGCTAATGTTTTTTTGATTATCAGCTAAAGTACCCACTAAGCCTATGAGCATTTCTTTTGCTAAATCGGCTTTACCGGCCGCTCTTTCAATCGATAAAGGCCAGTCAACTATGGATGATTGTATAGTGATATTTTGAGTGAGCTCAGGTAACTCTGACACTTGATTTACCTGCTTTAAGCTTTTATCTGAAATACTACAGAATAAGTTCTCTAAGTCACAATATTCATAAATAATATGATTTAGCATAGTCTCATCGATAGGCTTTGTCATATAGGCATTAAAACCTTGTTGCTGCATCTTTTCTTTTTCACCACTTAACGCATGAGCTGTTACAGCAATGATATGTGTTTTATCATTAATGGTTTCACTTCTGATGGTTTTAAGGGTGGTAATGCCATCCATTATTGGCATTTGAATATCCATGAATATTAACGAAAAATTTTCTGACTTACAGCGCTCTACTGCATCCATTCCGTTGTCAGCTAAAACAACTTCATCCACCTGTTCGAGCAACAGAGCATTGATTAATTTTAGATTGGCTTCATTATCATCTACAGCTAACACTTTTATCGGCAGTTTTTTTGCGTTGGAATTTAACTGACCATATTGCTCAGAAAGCAGTGCAGAATAGAGTTTATTAGCCGTAACAGGTTTACTTAGGCAACTTAAAGCACCACTAGAAACTAATGCCTCCTGTAAGCTTGGTGAATTGCTATTGATCGCTAAATGTATTTTTTCAATATATGGTTTAATTTGAACAATTGTTTTTTTCAGCTCGCTTAATGCCGTTGCAGAGTTATCGTGGCCTATTAAAGCATATTCAAAAGGTGTCTTACTGTCCGCTTCTATCACCGCTTGATTAAGCTCCGATATGCTTTCTACACAAGTAATCTGCATCTTCCAATGTTCAAGTATATCGTAGGTGGCTGTTCTAGTATGAGGATGCGGCTCATAATATAAAATACTTTTGTTTTCTAACTGCTGATCATCGAGTTCATTGCTAAGTGATAAAGAATTTACATCACATTCAAAGCTGAACCAGAAAGATGAGCCTTGATTTTCAATGCTACTAAAACCAATATCGCCTTTCATCTCATGGGCAAGGCGTTGGCAAATAACAAGCCCTAAACCTGTGCCACCGTATAGTCTAGTCACACTTTGATCTGCTTGAGAGAAAGATTTAAAAATTGTTTGCTGTTGTTCGCTGTTCATACCAATACCGGTATCTACAACCATTATTTTTATTGCTGCTCGTTTAGGCGATATGCTCTGATGAGATACATCAATCATGACAGAGCCTTGTTGAGTAAACTTAATCGCATTACCAACTAAATTACTCATTATCTGCTTAATACGCATAGCATCGCCTAGCAAAGAATCTGGTATGGATTTATTTATATTAATAGAGAGTTCTATATTTTTTTTGTGGGCGCTAGGGGCAAGTAAAACAAGACAGTCATTAACCGATTCTCGTAAAGAAAAAGGGATACTTTCTATGACCATTTTACCTGCTTCAAGCTTCGAGAAATCTAAAATGTCATTAATGATACTAAGTAGATTATTGGCTGACCTATCAATAGTCTGTAAGTAATCTCTTTGAGGATCACTTAATGGGGTTTTAAGTACCTGACGAGTAAAGCCAATAACACCATTAAGCGGTGTACGTAATTCATGACTCATATTTGCTAAAAACTCAGACTTAATTTTATTGGCTTCCTGTGCTTTTTTCTTAGCAATACTTAATTCGACATTCTGAATCTCAAATTGCTCCAGACTTTCCCGTAAATCAATGGTTGCTTGATCAATGCTACCCTGCATCTCATTTTGATAATTACCCAAGGATTGTGCCATGGCATTAATACCATTTTTTAGGAAATTAAGTTCGCCGACAAGTTGACCACTAACGCGGCTTTCTAATTTACCTTCTCGAATTCTTTCTATCGCTTGCACCATTGAATGAATGGGTTTAGCCACATTTCTTATTAATTTCATCGCAAAAATAGCGCTAAGAAGCACACCTAAGAATGCTAATGTCATAGCAACAATATATTGACTTTGTTGATTGAACTTTATTCTACTTTTATCAATATGGACGGCCATGTAACCAAGGATATATGGAGAGTTAGACGCAGACTTTTGACTTTCATCGATAATCGGAGTTCGATAGATTACAAAATCATCGATTTCTTCGGCCAGAGTGTAATTAGGCAGCTTGCTACCCGCTTTGACCCGCATTCGGTTGGTATCACCGTGGTAAGCACTGGTAACAAAAATTTGATTATCTAGGTTAAATACGGCAATGCTTTTTACAATGTTTGACTGGCTCCGATGAGCAAAACTGATTATTTGTCGAAGCTGCTCTCTATCATTATTTAATAAAGGTGCTTTAGCCGCCACAGCTAAGGGTTCAATAATACTTTGAGCGCGTAAATTTAAAAACTCATTTAATTCTACATTTCGACTATAAGAAAAGTATCCGGCAAGACCAAAGCCAATCAATGCGGTTGGTACTATGGTAAGCAGGATAACCCAATCTTTAAGGCTGATTTTATGCATAGCTGGCGAACAATCCCTATTACTTAATAAGAGAACTCATGGAAAAACTAGTGTAAAATACACCTTCTAGTAAAGGCTATCATGTCATATGCTTAAAGCAATTTATATAGTTTACCTTGTTCAGCAACTAAGGAACATTCAATAGTGGCAAACTTTTTCAAAGCCAATGTAAAAAAATCTTCCACAACCAAAGCAAATAAAGCAAAACAGCGTTTAACCATTAATATTGATAAGCTAGATATTAATGGTTGCGGTGTAGGTCGTTATCAAAACAAGCCTATTTTTGTTGAAGGGAGTTTATCCAAAGAACAGGTGGAAGTGCTTCTTTTAGAACAAAAAAATAAATTTTCACGAGGAAAATTGCTTAAGGTAATTGAAGCCAGTGAAGAGCGAGTAACTCCTTTGTGTGAGCATTTTGCACAATGTGGAGGTTGCAATATACAGCATCTTGACTATTCGCAACAATTGACATTTAAGCAATCAAAGGTGAGTGAATTACTTTCCCGTAGTGGCATTGATAAAAATGTTATCGAACAACTACCATGGCAGTCTCCTGTTGTTAGCCAGCCGTGGCATTATCGACGCAAGGCAAGAATAGGCGTTCAGTTTAATAAAAATGCCGAGGCGATTATTGGCTTTCGTCAAAAAGCAACCAATCAATTAGTGGCTGTTAAATCTTGCCCAACTTTAGTAAAGCCATTAAATGATATTTTCCCAATATTAAGGGATACCATTGCCAAGCTTAATGTTAAAAAAGCCATTGGTCATGTTGAAGTGATTGCTGCACAACAGCAAACTAGTCAAGGAAGTATAATCACTGTCATAGTTAGACAACTAAGAGCTTTGACGGAGCATGACCGTTCGTTATGGGAGAGTGTTGCTCGACAGCAGCAATGGCAAGTTGAGTTTGATTTTGGCAAGGAAACAAATGCAAAAGTAAATCATGATAAACAGTTAAGTTATACACTAGCTGACAATATAAGGATTAAATTTTCTCATCATGACTTTATTCAAGTTAATGAACAAGTTAACAATGCTATGGTTTTACAGGCTATGCAATGGCTAAACCTTGATGTAAATGATCTGGTACTAGATTTATTTTGTGGTTTAGGAAACTTTAGCTTACCTATAGCCACTAAAGTAATGCATGTAATTGGTATTGAAGGTGTACAAGCTATGGTCGATAAGGCCAAATTGAATGCTGATGATAACCAGCTAACAAATTGCCAATTTTATCAAGCTGATTTAAATAGTCATTGGCTTGAAAAAGAGTGGGCGGATAACCATTTTACTAAAGTGGTGCTTGATCCTGCACGAGCGGGTGCTGAGCAGGCTGTTGCTCAAATTGCTCAACTGGAAATTGATACTGTCTTGTATATTAGTTGTGATGCAACAACATTGGCAAGAGATAGTCGTTTATTGATAGAGCAGGGTTATACAATTGCTAAAATAGGCCTAGTCGATATGTTTTCTCAAACAAAGCATGTTGAGACTATGGTATTGTTCACTAAATAGGTTAAATAATTAACCTTTCGCTTGTTTTAAAAGGAAAAGTTCATGGTTTCGGTGCGTAAATCTCATCAGGTGGTAAGCAATGATTTTCAGCATTGGTTGTCGGCACTTGCATTAGCCGAAAATAAGCATCAAGCATTAGAAAAACTGTGGGAAAAAGTTTCAAGTTATTTTCAAAAACGAGAAGAGACTTTACTTAAGTCCATGGAGATGGTTGAAATATTATCAGGGCTTAATTTAGATAAAGACTCACTGTCAGCGGCATTCTTAACGCCACTTTTAGACGAAGCGCATATCGACAACGAATTTGTTACTGACCACTTCAGTAAAGAAGTGGTCTTGCTTTGTCATGGTGTGAAGCAAATGGCGGCAATAAAAGAATTAAGCCAAGGCCAAGGTGATGAACAAAGCAGTGCCTATAATATCGATAATATTCGCCGCATGTTATTGGCTATGGTGGAAGATGTTCGTGCGGTTGTTATCAAACTTGCGGAACGTTTATGTGATTTACGTAGCCAAAAAAATAACGATGAAGAAAGTCGAGTCATTGCTGCTAAAGAAAGTGCAACTATTTATGCTCCATTAGCTAATAGGCTAGGTATTGGTCAATTAAAATGGGAATTAGAAGATATTTCCTTTAGATACCTTCATCCGCAAGTTTACATGAAAATAGCCAAGTTACTTGATGAAACTCGCCTCGAACGAGAGCAATATATGGCTGACTTTGTTGGTAATTTGAATCAACAATTAAAAGAGTTGAATATTAAGGGAACTGTATATGGCAGGCCTAAACATATCTATAGCATTTGGAAAAAAATGCAGCAAAAGTCTCTCGATTTTGAGCAATTATTTGATGTTAGAGCTGTACGTATTGTTGTTGAAAAAATTCAAGACTGTTATTCGGCATTAGGTATAGTACATACACAGTGGCATCATTTAGGGCAAGAGTTCTCCGATTATGTCGCAACACCTAAACCTAATGGCTATCAGTCTATTCATACTGTTGTACTTGGGCCGGAAGGTAAATCAATCGAAATTCAAATTAGAACCGAACAAATGCATGATGATGCTGAGCTTGGTGTTGCCGCTCACTGGCGATATAAAGAAGGCTCGGCAACGGGCAAAGGTGGCGATAAAGCGTCGAGTTTTGATGAAAAAGTAGGTTGGCTGAGGAAAATATTGCAATGGCAAGATGATGTCGCAGAAAGCGGCGCTTTGTTAGACGAATTACGCAGTCAAGTATTTGAAGATCGCATCTATGTCTTTACTCCAAGCGGCGATGTTATTGATTTGCCTATGGGAGCAACACCTTTGGATTTTGCTTACTATATCCATTCAAATGTTGGTCATTGCTGTATTGGTGCGAAAGTATTCGGCAAAATTGTGCCATTTACCCATAGGTTACAAACTGGCGATCAAGTTGAAATCTTAACCAGTAAGCAACCCAATCCAAGTCGTGATTGGTTGAATCCTAACTTAAACTATATTCATTCATCACGAGCTCGCGCTAAAGTTCAGCACTTTTTTAAACTTCAAGATAAAGACAAATATCTTGCTCAAGGCAAAGAGTTGTTAGAAGGAGAGCTTGCTAAGCTCAGCCAATTAACCGTAACTCAAGCTGACTTAAAAGCCGCGGCAGAACGTTTTAATGTCAAAACAGTTGATGACTTATATGCTGCTATTGGCTCAGGTAATGCGCGATTACAGCAAGTGGTTAATTACTTTGTACAATTAGATAATAAGTTAAAGCCAGTTGAAGGTATTGATCCCCAAAGTTTTGTTAGACAAAGCACTTCTGAGAAGAAACTTGCGACAGATGACAATGGTATTACTGTATCAGGAGTTGGAAATTTATTGACTCATATGGCTAAGTGCTGCTCACCTGTACCAGGAGATGAAATATCCGGTTTTATCACCCAGGGGCGAGGTATTTCAGTGCATAGAGCTGATTGTGAGCAGTTGACCAATGCGTTAAATCAGCAGCCCGAGCGACAAGTTGAAGTGCAATGGGGACTTGATGATAAACAAAGTTACCAAGCAAGTGCTCAAATCATTGCCAGCGACAGACAAGGCTTATTTAGAGATATATCAACCATTATTGCCAATGAAAAAATCAGCATTATAGGTATAGATAGCAATACTGACCGTGTAAAACAAACCATGAGTATGACGGTTAAAATGGAAGTAACCAGTAGTGAGTTATTAAGTCGAGTATTAGAAAAACTACGTCAATTAGATGATGTTATTGAAGTAAAACGATTATAAATTAAAGTGAAAAATCAGACATGCTAAATGAAAAACCGTCTATTGAAAAACTACGCTGGATTATGGCGCAGTTACGCGACCCTGAAACAGGTTGCCCATGGGATGTAAAACAAGATTTTGCTTCCATTACAGCTCACACGCTTGAAGAAGCCTATGAAGTGGTTGATGCCATTGAGCAAAATGATTTTAGCGAGTTAAATAAAGAGTTAGGTGATTTACTATTTCAAGTGATCTTCTACAGCCAGCTTGGTCAAGAGCAGCAGCTGTTTAATTTTGATAGTGTTGTTGAGTCAATTTGTGAAAAGTTAATTCGACGTCATCCACATGTTTTCTCAGATGCGCAATTAAATACTGACGTACAGATAAAAGCGAATTGGGAAAATGAAAAAGCTAAGGAAAGGCAGCAAAAACAAGGTGAAAATGGCAAGTCACAGTTAAGCGTTTTAGCAGATATTCCTAAAAACTTACCTGCACTCTCGCAAGCAGCAAAAATTCAAAAGCGTTGCTCGCATGTTGGTTTTGATTGGCATGATATACATGATGTTTTTGCTAAAATCGAAGAAGAAGTCGTAGAAGTAAAAGATGAATTAATGGCTTTAGAAATTGATCATTCAGCGCTTGGTGAAGAACTAGGAGACTTATTGTTTGCAGTGGTGAATTTATGCCGTCATGCGAAGCAAGACCCTGAAACCTTACTTCGCAGAGCAAATAATAAATTTACTAAACGCTTTCATGGTGTTGAAGCCCTAGTGGCTGACTCAGGTCAGGGCTTCTCAGAACATGACTTAGAAGCATTAGAACAGTATTGGCAACAAGTTAAAGCGCAAGAGAAAAACAACCAATGAATACCGCGAAAACTATCTATAACCAGCAGGTAACTATTGCTTTAACGAACCCTAAAAGCCCAAGCAACGTTGGCTCAGTGATGCGTGCAGCAGGTAATTACAGTGTTGATCAAGTGTTATACACTGGCAAGCGTTATGAGCAAGCAGCTAAACACGTTGGACAAAAACATAACACCGATACTAAAAATGCCCTTAATAAAATTCCGTTAAGTCCTGTTGATGATTTTGTTAATGTTAAAGCACAACTTGAAACTATTTCACCAGCGACTAAAATTATTTGTGTAGATTTAATTGAAGGTGCGACGCCTTTACCTTATTTTCAACACCCTGAGCAGGCATTATATATTTTTGGGCCAGAAGACGGCACAATAAGCCAAGCGGTTATTGATAGTGCTGATGAGGTGGTATATGTGCCAACCCAAGGTTGTATGAATTTAGCTGCGTCGGTAAATGTGCTGTTATATGACAGATTAGCGAAGTCTTTGATTCAACAAAACCAAAACCAAAGTGATAATGCTTTGATCAGAAAAAGTCGAGATACCAACAATAAAGTAAAAGTGAAAGCCTAGTGTTAATCATTTAGTGTTACTTTAAAGTAGTGGAGTAGGTATGGAGCAAAATCAGCGAGCAGTTGAAAGAAATGTAGCATTGAATGAATGTCCTGTGCCTGTTTCTAGTCGCAGCAAGATTAAAGTGTTTTTATGGAAGGCAACTGGTGTTTTTTGCGTTGGTTTGGCTATCTTAGGCGCGATACTACCGCTTTTACCTACCACTGTATTTCTTATTATGGCGACAGGTTGTTTTGCTAAGTCTTCTCCGCGCTTGCAAAGAAAACTTTTAAATAATAGAACTTTTGGTCCACTGATTCATGAATGGCAACAACATCGCAGCATACCGAGAAAAGCCAAGAGAATTGCTTTGTTGATGATAGTGTTATCCGTTGCTTGGTCTACTTACTTATTGCAAAACATGATGTTAACACTATTGATTATTTTACTTGTGTTAGGGCCTGCCATCTTTATTTGGCGTTTACCGGAAAGTAAGTAAACCGATGTGGTATAAATTCTAGCTAAGCGCTATATGTTAAGTGCTAAAAATAGGTTAGCTAGAATCATACGCTTTAAACATATTAGGCTAGTGCTTTAGCAACTAACTCACCTAAATGTGCAGGCATGTTTAACGTTAATGCAATATCATGACCTTGCTCTGACATTTTTTTCCATGTTAATTGCACAATACGAATTATTTTTGCTTCATTATCTTGTTCAAGATACTTGGCTGCAAACTCATCAAAATAGTATGAAAGGAAGACTAAGCAAGCCACATCTTCTAGTGTTTGGCTATCACTATTAGATTTTAATTTTTCTTTACGAATGATCGAACTTGTTTGCTCAGCTTGTTCTGCACTATAGCCTTGCTCGACCATTATTGATGCCGTTAATTGTGCATGAAATTTACCTAAAGCGATTCGCCACTGGTAATAGCCCGCTTTACCTTGCTCGAATTCGCTTCGCTTTAAATGCCAGCGTTTTATATGCTGACCACGCACTGCAATTTGTAGTAGTTCACTGGCATCAGGCCAATATTCATTTAAGCAAGCCGTCATACGAAGCCCGTAAATAAGTTCTTTAGGGTGAGATTCACCATTAACGATAGTTTGATTGATATCTTGACTGTTAATTTCATCAATAGCAGATAAAACGTTTTCTAATTGATTTGGCATAAATAACAATAAAATGTAATGAAAAGTTCAGTTATCATAGCTAATACTTATATAAGTCGGCAAACAAAAAATGCTTATTTTTTGCTATTGAATCAGGGGTTGTTATTGTTGTTAGGCGAGCTTTTCAGTATAATGCTTTCCCGTTCTGCTTTAGTGATTTTTAGTCTGCTTTTGCACATCTTTGACTAAAATACATTTATTAAGCGCAAAATTTCTGTTTTTCCTTACATCGGTGTAGACATGACAACTAGATATATTTTTGTTACTGGCGGGGTAGTTTCGTCTCTTGGTAAAGGTATTGCTGCAGCCTCTTTGGCCGCAATACTTGAAGCGCGTGGTTTAAAAGTTACCATGTTGAAACTTGACCCTTATATTAATGTTGATCCAGGTACTATGAGTCCTATTCAACATGGTGAAGTATTTGTCACCGAAGATGGCGCAGAAACTGATTTAGACTTAGGTCATTACGAGCGCTTTATTCGTACCAAAATGACTAAACGCAATAATTTTACTACGGGTCGTATTTACCAAGACATTTTAGCTCGTGAACGTAAAGGCGAGTTCTTAGGTGCAACCATTCAAGTAATTCCTCATATTACTAATGATATTAAGCGCAGAGTGATTGAAGGCGCTGAAGGTTATGATGTTGCCATGGTTGAAGTAGGTGGTACGGTAGGTGATATTGAGTCACAACCATTTTTAGAAGCTATTCGTCAATTAGCGACAGAAGTCGGCCGTGAACGCGCAATGTTTATGCACTTAACATTAGTTCCCTATATTGCAGCTGCCGGCGAAATTAAAACCAAACCTACACAGCACTCCGTAAAAGACTTACGTTCAATCGGTATCTTCCCTGATATTTTAGTGTGTCGTTCAGACCGAGCACTACCAAATTCAGAGCGCGCTAAAATTGCTTTATTCTGTAATGTTGAAGAAAAAGCCGTTGTATCAATGCGTGATGTTGATAGTATTTATAAAATACCTGCGCTATTAAAAGCACAAGGCGCTGATGAATTAGTAGCACACCGTTTTGGTTTAGATGTACCTGAAGCTGATTTAAGTGAATGGGAGCAAGTGCTATATCAAGAAGCCAATCCAAAAGGTGAGGTAACTATTGGTATGGTAGGCAAGTATATTGAATTGCCTGATGCTTATAAGTCAGTCAATGAAGCATTAAAGCATGCAGGGCTTAAAAACCAAGTTACTGTAAATATTCAATATGTTGATTCACAAGACGTAGAAGTAAAAGGTACTGAAATCTTAAAAGATTTAGACGCGATACTCGTGCCAGGTGGTTTTGGTGAGCGTGGTGTTGAAGGTAAAATTTTAACCGCACAATATGCCCGTGAAAATAAAGTTCCTTATTTAGGAATCTGTTTAGGAATGCAAGTTGCCCTTATTGAATATGCTCGAAATGTTGCTGGTTTAACTGATGCTCATAGTACTGAATTTAATGAAGAAACACCGCATCCTGTTGTTGGTTTAATCAGTGAATGGTTAGACGAAGAAGGCCAAGTTGAATATCGTAGCCAAGACTCTGACCTTGGCGGTACTATGCGTTTAGGCTCACAATTGTGTCACTTGTTGAAAGGTACCAAAGCGTGTGACGTATATGGTAGTGAAACCATTAATGAAAGACACCGTCACCGTTATGAGGTAAATAATAACTACCGTGATCAATTAAGCCAAGCGGGTTTAGTCTTTTCAGGGTTATCAACAGATAAAAGTTTAGTAGAGGTGATTGAAATAGCGGATCACCCGTGGTTTGTTGCTGGGCAGTTCCATCCTGAGTTCAATTCAACTCCGCGTGATGGTCACCCATTATTTGAAAGCTTTATTGCTGCATCGTTTGAACACCAAAAACAGCAGTCAAGCTAGTTCAAGTACAAATACAAACCGTAGCCTAGTGCTGCGGTTTTCTTTTTTAAAAGTATTAAGAGTTTCTAAAAATTTAATTATAAAGTTCGTAAAGGAAAAATAATGTCAAATATCAGTAAAATTTTAGCACGCGAGATCATGGACTCTCGTGGTAACCCAACCGTTGAAGCCGATGTTTATTTAGAGTCTGGTGCATGGGGTCGTGCAGCAGCACCATCTGGTGCATCTACAGGTTCACGTGAAGCATTAGAATTACGTGACGGTGACAAAACGCGCTATTTGGGTAAAGGCGTTCAAAAAGCTGTTGCTGCAATTAAAAATAGCATCACACCTGCTTTAGTAGGACAAAATGCTTTAGAGCAAGCGAATATCGATCAAATTATGATTGATTTAGATGGTACAGAAAACAAAGAAAACTTTGGTGCTAATGCTATTTTAGCTGTTTCTTTAGCGGTAGCTAAAGCAGCTGCAGCAGATAAGGGCGTACAATTATTTGAGCATATTGCTGATTTAAATGGTACTCCAGGAGTTTATAGCTTACCTGTACCTATGATGAACATCATCAACGGTGGTGAACATGCTGACAATAATGTTGATATTCAAGAGTTTATGGTTCAGCCAGTAGGTGCTAAAAACTTCAGCGAAGCATTACGCATGGGCGCTGAAATATTTCATGCACTGAAAAAAGTATTATCAGGCAAAGGGTTAAATACAGCTGTTGGTGATGAAGGTGGCTTTGCTCCTGATTTAGCATCAAATGCTGATGCTTTAGCCGTTATCAAAGAAGCAGTAGCCGCTGCCGGTTATGAACTTGGTACTGACATCACTTTAGCACTGGATTGTGCAGCATCAGAATTTTATGATGCCGATAAAGGTATTTATGACCTTAAAGGTGAAGGTAAGCAATATAGCTCAAACGAATTCTCAGACTTTTTAGCTGAACTTTGTCAACAGTACCCAATTGTTTCAATTGAAGATGGTCTTGATGAGTCTGACTGGGATGGTTTTAAATACCAAACAGAAATCATTGGCGATAAAGTACAAATTGTTGGTGATGATTTATTTGTAACGAATACCAAAATCTTAAAAGAAGGTATTGATAAAGGCATTGCTAACTCTATTTTAATCAAATTTAACCAAATTGGTTCATTAACTGAAACGTTAGCGGCAATTAAAATGGCTAAAGATGCTGGTTACACTGCTGTAATCTCTCATCGCTCAGGTGAAACTGAAGATGCTACTATCGCTGACTTAGCGGTAGGTACTGCGGCGGGGCAAATTAAAACAGGCTCTTTATGTCGTTCAGACCGTGTGTCTAAGTATAACCAATTATTACGTATTGAAGAATTTTTAGGTGATGCAGCAACCTATAAAGGTCGCTCTGAAATTAAAGGCCAATAGAATTTAGTTTTAAGCTTTCTTAGAACTTTATAAGTAAACATGTTGAAACCGAGCTTTTTAAACTCGGTTTTTTTATGGTCAAATTTTATCTTTTCATCATAATCAAGTATGCTTAAACCATATTAAGTAAGTTGTTGATTTTAAACCCTAGTGACACAATCATCCCTTTGGCAGGACAATCAGCAAAGTAGTGACTTTGCAGAAATATGTAACGCGCTCTATGAGCGAGAGTTACGTTTGCTTGCTAATTTGGAAACTGACAATGTTAAAGCGGTGCAAGGGCGTTTAAAAAGCTTACCTTATTATATTAATAAAACCGCAAACCAAATGACTCAAGTTAGCGAGTTAAGGGCTACGCCCCTTAAATTGGATGTTCAAAATGCCACTTGGTCTTCAAAGCAAACTTTACAAGTACCCTTAGCAGGACAAGAGCTTGAAAGTATTGTCTCTTGGTATCAGGCCTTATTGGAAAAACAGCAAAAGTCAGCGTTGGGTTTGGTAATACCTGTGCTGGTTGATGATCACATTGTTTTAGATTGTATCGATGGTGTAAATGTGGAAAAGCAAAAGCTTCGCACTAATGTCTTTGGCTGGTTTTCATTAATTGATTTGGTTGAAGAGAAAGCTGAACATACCAAGGCTCAACGTTTACTTAAGCCCAATAAAAAAGTTATGTTGGCGGCCTGTGCTGGACATCGTTGGCAAAAATCAGCCAAGACTTCTAGATTAAGACCTATCATTCCATCATTAAGAGAGTTACTACTGTCTTGTGCTATTAACTGGCAAAACTTCAAACAGTCGCGCTCATATTAAGAATAAGCTCATATAAACATTTACACTTGCCGTCACCTTTATATAATGGTGTCTCTTCACTGCTTTTTAGTTTCTTTGGGTATTTTTTAGGTTTTTATGCGGCTTTTCACGGTACTTTTGCTGGTTATTTTAGCATTACTACAATATCGGCTTTGGTTCGGTAAAAATAGTGTGCCGGACTACTTTGCTTTGCAAGAAGAGGTAGCTCGCCAACAAGACGCCAATGAAAAATTAAAGCAACGTAATAAGTTACTTTACGCTGATACCGATGACTTAAAACTCGGTAGCGAAGCCATTGAAGAAAGAGCGCGAAATGAGCTGGGAATGATTAAAGAAAATGAAACCTTTTTTCGTATAATCCCAGCTAAAGAGCAAGCTAAACAAACAATTAATTAAGAGAATTAACCCGTAGTGAGTAACGCAACTCAGGGCTATATTGTATCGCCTAGTCATGAACAATATATTGTCATCGTTCCGGCAGCAGGCGTTGGTAAACGTATGTTAGCTAATTGCCCTAAGCAATATTTAGAAATAAATCAGCAAAGCATCCTATCGCATACTGTTCAGCGTTTATTGAGCCATGAAAGAATTGCGAAAGTTGTTTTAGTGCTGAGTGATAATGATGACTACTTTAGCCAAACTGACTTAGTTGATAATGAAAATATTATTAGAGTTTCAGGCGGCAAAGAGCGTGTTGACTCAGTGTTACAAGGATTATATGCACTTAACAGTGAGAAAAACCCTTGGGTACTGGTACATGACGCAGCTAGACCCTGTGTAACTCATCATGATATTGACGAGCTTATTCATCAGTGTGTCACTAATGATATGGGCGGTTTATTAGCAGCTCCAGTAACAGACACTATTAAGCAAAGTGAACCTGCTCAAGCATTAGAAAATAAAATCACCACGGTTGACCGTAGCCAATTATGGCATGCGCTCACACCTCAAATGTATAAATCAGTAGATTTAATACAAGCCATTGAGCGGGCGCAGCAAAAAGGTTTACCTATTACAGACGAATCATCGGCAATTGAATTGGCTGGCCTATCTAGTCAGTTAGTACCTGCGAGTAGGGAAAATATAAAAATAACTCGTCCAGAAGATTTAGCATTAGCCGCTTTTTACCTTCAGCAACAAGTAAAAACAAATCAAAAGGATAACTCATGCGTATAGGTCATGGTTTCGATGTTCATAAATTTGGTGGCTCTGGCCCAATTGTTTTAGCAGGTATTAAGATACCTTACCAGCAAGGTTTTGTTGCTCACTCCGATGGTGATGTTGCAATTCATGCGCTGTGCGATGCCATATTAGGGGCGCTTTGTTTGGCAGATATAGGTAATCATTTCCCTGATACTGACGGTCAATATGAAAATATTTCTAGCAGAATATTGCTTCGCCATGTGGTTAAACTAATGACAGAAAAAGGTTATCAAATCGGCAACGCTGATATCACCATTGTTGCTCAAGCACCAAAGATAGCGCCACACTTACTCGCTATGCGTGAATGTTTGAGTGAAGACTTAGGTTGTGATGTTGATCAAATAAATGTCAAAGCAACTACCACAGAAAAGCTAGGCTATGTTGGTAGAAAAGAAGGTGTTGCGGTACATAGTGTGGTATTGCTAACTAAGACAGCGTAAATATCGCGATAGAGAAGAAAATGTTACCAGAAAATAATTATTTATATGGTAAGCCGCTATCAACGGGCTTATTAAGAAGCACAGAAAGTGACTTTAAAGTGTATGAACAGCTGCCCTTTTCACCCATTGGTGAAGGTGAGCATTTGTTTATTCATATAAGAAAAACAGGGGCTAATACGGTTTTTGTTGCTAGAGAATTAGCCAAGTACTTTAACGTAAAAGAGCATTTAGTTTCTTATGCAGGCTTAAAGGACCGCTTTGCGATTACTGAGCAATGGTTTGGTGTGCATGTTCCTGGTAAGCAAGAGTTTGACTTAAGTGATCTTGCTATTGAAGGCGTTGAAGTACTGAATTATACAAGACATAACAAAAAGCTTCGTACCGGCGCATTATCAGGTAACCGATTTGAACTAATTTTACGTGATGTGACAGACCTTAAAGCCTTGAATGAACGTTGGCATCAGATTATCAAACAAGGTGTGCCAAATTACTTTGGTGAGCAACGATTTGGTATTGATGGCGGCAATATAGCGCGCGCTTCTACATTATTTGCTGGTAGCAAAGTAAAAGATAAGAAAAAGCGGGGCATGTATTTGTCTGCGGCAAGATCGCAAATTTTTAATGCCGTGATTGATGAGCGTATTAACCAAGGTCTTTTTAACACCATACAAGATGGTGATGTGTTAATGCTGGCGGGTACTCAGTCAGTGTTTCATCAAGAGCAAGCAGATGAAAGTGTTCAACAAAGATTAGTGGAGCAAGACATTGATATTACCGCACCTATGTGGGGCGCGGGGCAATTAATGACAACTACTAAAACACAGGCTATAGAGGAAAAAATTGCTGAACTATACCCTGATTTTTCCCAAGGATTACCACGCTTTGGATTAAAGCAAGAGCGCCGTCGAATTCGTCTGACAATACAAGAACCAGAAATTGAAGTGCTAGCTGCCCCTGAAAGTAATGAATTACCGATAGTAAAAGTGAGCTTTGTATTACCTGCTGGCTCTTATGCAACAACAGTACTTCGAGAGTTACTTCAGTACCAAGACTGTGGCCAACGAGTTGTTAAGCCAAGTTAAGCTAAATTAAGTAAAGAGAATTTAATGAAGATTTTATTGAGTAATGATGATGGTGTGCACGCCTTAGGAATTAAAGTACTGCACGAGGAGCTTGCTAAACATTTTGCTGTTAGTGTGGTTGCACCTGATAGAAACTGTAGTGGTGCTAGCAACTCTTTAACATTACTTAACCCTTTACGGGCGCAAACGTTAGATAGTGGTTTTATCTCGGTTAATGGTACACCAACAGATTCGGTTCATTTGGGTATCAGCCAATTAATGTCATCTGCGCCTGATCTTGTGGTTGCTGGTATCAATAAAGGTGCAAATTTAGGTGATGATACTCTCTACTCTGGTACGGTTGCAGCGGCGACTGAAGGTAGACACATGGGGATGCCAGCAATTGCGGTTTCATTAGTTGGCAAACATGAGAAGCATTACCAAACGGCAGCACATGTGACAGTGAAAATAATCAAACGCTTGAAATCCCACCCTTTAGCGGCAGATCAAATTTTGAATATTAATGTCCCCGATGTGCCTTTGTCCGAAATTAAAGGAATAAAAGTTACACGTTTGGGTCATCGTCATAAAGCTGAAATGATGAAAAAAATGCAAGACCCATGGCAACGTGATATTTATTGGTACGGATCATTAGGGTCAGAACTAGATGGCTCTGAAGGTACAGATTTTCATGCTGTAGCAAATAACTATGTCTCAGTAACGCCACTGACTGTGGATATGACGGCGCACAAAAGTATAGACAATATGACTAAATGGATGAGTGAACTAAGCTTATGATAACTAACAACGGGCGCCAAGCGGGTAAATCTAGGCGAAGTGGTGAGCTTCTAGCCCAAAAATTGCAAGTAGAAGGGATATCAAACCCTCAAGTTTTGCAGGCAATTGCTAACTCGCCAAGGCATATTTTTATTCCTGAGATTTTAGCCCATAAAGCATATGATAATACGGCACTGCCCATAGGGCAGGGACAAACTATTTCGCAGCCTTATATTGTCGCAAAAATGTCAGAGTTACTGCTCGCTAACGGCAGGCCCAAGAATATTTTAGAAATAGGTACAGGTTCGGGCTATCAAACTTCTATTTTAGCTCAGCTAACCGATAAGGTCTTTTCGGTAGAGCGCATTAAATCACTACAATTTCAAGCAAAGCGATGTTTACGAGCTATGGACTTACATAATGTCTCGATGAAACATGGTGATGGCTGGCAAGGTTGGGCTAGTAAAGCACCTTTTGATGCCATCATAGTGACTGCTGCAGCGGCCTCAGTTCCAGAAGCTTTATTAAATCAATTAACTGATGGTGGGCGCTTGGTGATCCCTGTTGGTGAACAAACCCAAATATTAAAAGTGATCACTAGAGAAGGTGATAGCTTTAGTGAGCAGCAAGTGGAAGCTGTTCGTTTTGTACCACTTGTACCCGGAGAGTTGTTGTAGTGAAAGTGTTTTCTGCTATTTATGAATGGACGCTAAAATGGGCTGAGCATAAGTTTGCTCCTCGTATGTTGGCATTGTTAACTTTTGCGGAATCGGTCTTTTTCCCAATACCGCCGGATGTGCTGCTTGCACCTATGGTTTTAGCTAAACCCCAAAAAGCTTGGTGGTTAGCGAGCTTAACAACATTTTCGTCCATTGCTGGTGGGGTTGTTGGTTATCTCCTAGGCTTTTGGATGTTTGAGCCATGGATACAACCGTTAATAACAGAGTTTGGTTATCAGCAACGTTTTGACACCGCGATGAGTTGGTTTAATGAATGGGGTGTTTGGGTTGTTTTTCTTGCGGGCTTCTCTCCCATCCCTTATAAATTATTTACGGTAAGTGCTGGTTTTTTACAAATGGCCTTTTTGCCGTTTTTAATTGCCTCTGCTGTGGGCAGAGGGATGCGCTTTTTTCTTGTTGCTGGCCTTATTCAATGGGGCGGAAGTGCTATGGAGAAAAAATTACGCCAGTGGGTTGATATACTCGGTTGGGGGTTGGTTGCAGCTATTGCCATTGCCTATTTTATACTACGTTAACTCAAAAATTATCAAAAAAATTTATGACTGTTGAGTATTCAAGTAATGTTCATTTGATGATTAGCAATCTTTTTTATAAAGTTGCTGGTTTTGCCGTTGTCAAAAAAAATATTTACTCAGTCAGTCAAATCGCGTGCTGCCTTCTGCTTTCTGTGATGCTTTTGGCTTGCTCTTCTCGCAATGCTCCCGCCCCTGTAGTTAGTGTGTATGGTACTGTGCCTCTAAAAGAAAGAGTTAAGCACAGTATTCATGGCAGTGAATATACGGTGAAATCAGGTGAAACCTTGTATTCTATAGCCTGGAGGGCAAACTCAGATGTTAGACAATTAGTGAAATTGAATAACCTTGCGCCTCCATACAATATTTACCCAGGCCAAAAAATATTTTTAGTTGCAAAAAATAATGGAAAATCCACTAAGGCGAGTAATAATAAGGCTTCTAGCAAAAAGCAGAATACTAGCTCTACTCCGACCAGTGCTAAAGTGGTGAAAAAGCCTATTGCATCAAATAAAAAGCAGGCGTATGGTGAAAATGTAGCTAAGAAGAAAGTAGAAAAAAACAACACAGCTAAGACTGGTTTTTCTCAAAAAATTAGCCGTTGGCGATGGCCGGTAAAAGGCCGAGTTATTTCAAAGTTTTCTTCTAAAGCTCAGGGAAATAAAGGGATAGATATCACTGGGCAACGTGGCACTAATGTAAGAGCCGCAGCTGATGGTAAGGTGGTTTACGCTGGTAGCGCGTTAAGAGGGTATGGCAAGTTAGTTATCATTAAACATAATGACGATTACCTTAGTGCATACGCCCATAATGACAGCATACAAGTGAAAGATCAGCAACGAATAAAGGCGGGTGATATTGTTGCTAAAATGGGTGATACAGATGCGCAAAGAGTCATGCTTCATTTTGAAGTTCGCTTTCGCGGAAAGTCAGTTGATCCATTGAAATATTTACCTAAACAATAATAAGTGTACTTCAATTGCAATTTTAGGCATCAAAGAGTACCGAAATAATAAATAAACTGGAGACGTGAATAGTTAATAATTAATTCAACTTTACATAGATAATGTACGGGAGAGCAGTATGGTAAAAGAAAAAGAACAAACAGAAGTACTATGCGATAAGGAAGAAACATCATCAAGTTTAGATGCGACTCAAATTTATTTGAGCGAAATAGGCTTTTCACCCTTGTTAAGTGCAGAAGAAGAAGTTTATTTTTCACGATTAGCCCTCAAAGGAGATGAGAAGGCAAGAAAACGTATGATTGAAAGTAATCTACGTTTAGTCGTAAAAATCGCCAGACGTTATAACAACCGAGGTTTACCTTTATTAGATTTAATTGAGGAAGGAAACTTAGGTTTAATTCGTGCAGTAGAAAAATTTGACCCTGAACGAGGTTTTCGTTTTTCGACCTATGCTACTTGGTGGATACGTCAAACCATTGAACGAGCGATTATGAATCAAACTCGTACTATTCGATTACCTATCCATGTTGTTAAAGAATTAAATATATATTTACGTGCATCTCGAGAACTTGTACAAAAACTTGATCACGAACCTAGCGCAGAAGAAATCGCGAGTTCATTAGATAAACCCGTTGAAGATGTTAATAAAATGCTTCGTCTAAACGAACGCATTGCCTCAGTTGATACACCTTTTGCAGGCGACTCTGATAAAGTTCTTCTTGATGTTATTGCTGATGAAAAAAACTCTGGCCCAGAGGGTGATTTACAGTCGGAAGATATGAGCAATAATATCATTGGTTGGCTCAATGAGTTGAACTCTAAGCAACGTGAAGTATTAGCAAGACGTTTTGGTTTATTAGGATACGAAGCGGAAACCCTAGAGAATGTTGGTATTGAAATCGGTTTAACTCGCGAGCGAGTGCGTCAAATTCAAGTTGAAGCGTTAAAGCGTTTGCGTGATATTTTAAGTCAACAAAACTTATCAATTGAAGCTATTTTTCAAGCGTCATAATTGCTAGTAACTATGTTTTAGACAGAGTAAAGTAAAGATAAAATTAAGGCTGTGAAGTTTATACTTCACAGCCTTTTTAATTCATAACTTCAGTTTTACCTATAATTTTGCTTTCAATTCAAATAACAAATCTAAAGCTTGTTTAGGTGTAACATCATTTACATCGATATCTTTTAACGCCTCAAGCACTGGATGTTCATTGGGCATTAAGGATAGTTGCTCAAAAGCTTTTGTTTGCACTGGCAAAAGCGAAGGAGCTTGTTGGCTTTCTAGCTCACTTAATCGTTGCTTAGCCCGTTTAATAACGCCTTTAGGCACACCGGCAAGTTGCGCAACCTGTAAACCAAAACTCTTACTGGCAGCACCCTCTTGCACAGCATGCATAAAAATAATGTTATCGTCATGCTCCATGGCATCTAAGTGCACATTCGCCAAACTTTCTATTTGCTCAGCTAGCAAGGTTAACTCAAAATAATGGCTGGCGAATAGAGTAAACGCATGGGTCTTTAACGCTAACATTTCTGCACAAGCCCAAGCTAATGATAAACCATCGTAGGTACTCGTACCGCGACCAATCTCATCGAGTAACACTAAGCTTCTATCGGTGGCATTATGTAAGATATTTGCCGTTTCAGTCATTTCTACCATAAAGGTTGAGCGACCGCTCGCTAGATCATCCGAAGCGCCTATTCGTGTAAAAATTCGATCAACCATGCCTATCTTTGCACCCTGTGCGGGAACAAAGCAGCCAATATGAGCTAGCAATACAATGAGTGCTGTTTGGCGCATATAAGTTGATTTACCGCCCATATTAGGTCCGGTAATAATCAGCATTTTTCGCTTATCTGTTAATAGTACAGGGTTAGCTATAAATGCATCATCTGTCATTTGTTCAACCACTGGGTGTCTACCAGCATCAATATTAATTCCAGCTTCATGGCAAAGAGTTGGTTTTACATAGTTTAAAGAAATAGCACGCTCAGCAAAGGTGGCTAATACATCAAGTTCAGCAATGGCTTGGCTTAATTGTTGTAGTTGTGCAAGCTCAGGTAAGACAATATCAAACAACTCTTGATATAAGCGCTTTTCTAGAGCTAAGAATTGGCTTTGTGCGCTAAGCACTTTATGTTCGTGCTCTTTCAGCTCTTCGGTAATAAAACGCTCATTGTTTTTTAATGTTTGGCGGCGAATATAATCATCAGGCACGTTACTGGCAGCACTTTTGCTAATTTCAATGAAGAAACCGTGCACCTTGTTGTAACCTACTTTTAGGGTGTGAATACCGGTGCGATCTTTTTCTCGTTGTTCAAGCTCAGCCAGAAAGTTTTCTGCCCCTTGGCTTAAATCACGTAAGTGATCTAATTCAGCGTTGTAACCCGGTGCGATAACGCCACCGTCACGGATAAGTACAGGTGGATTTTCAACTATCGCTCTCTCTAGCAGTAGCTGAATATTAGGTATAGGCAAGCACGACTGCTGTAATTGCTGAATATATCCTGAAGTAGAGTCGTTTAAAAATTCTTGTAAATGGGGTAGTTGTTGCAAGGCAAAACGCAAGCGAGCAAAATCCCTTGGGCGAGCAGAGCCTAAAGCGATACGTGCTACTATACGCTCAATATCACCTAATCCTTTAAATAGTGGATGAAGGTCAATATGCAATTCTTTTGCAATGATATGCGCAATTGTTTCTTGCCTATTTTCTAGGATGGTTATATCTCGTAGTGGAAAATGCAACCAGCGCTTTAGTAAACGTGAACCCATTGGAGTAGCAGATTTATCAAGGATTGATGCTAGCGTGTTTTCAATGCCGCCATGCAAGTTTTGGGTTAATTCTAAGTTTCGACGGGTAGCTGCATCTAAAACTACGCCAGTATTAGCCGACTCACTGACAATGGCACGTATATGCGGAAGTGAAGTACGTTGAGTGTCCTTTACATATTGGAATAGGCAACCCGCAGCAGATAAGCCTAAAAATTTATCTTCAACCCCAAAGCCTGCCAACTCTTTAGTACCAAACTGTTGATTTAATAAGGATATGGAAGTTTGTAAGTCAAACTCCCACTCAGGGCGGCGGCGTAAACCCTTATAATTTTCTATTAAGTTAAAGTCGGAAAGGCTTTCGCAATAAAGTAATTCAGCGGGAGATAAACGTTGTAACTCAGCTTGTAATTGTTCAGTAGTTTGCGGTTCAGTAAGTACAAACCTACCACTGGTCATATCCAAATAGGCTAAACCAAAGGCAGGATCGGATGTTTTTTTCGTTGTGTTGGTATTTTCAACAATAGCGACAATAAGGTTATCTTGTCTGTCGGTTAATAAAGCTTCATCACTAACTGTGCCCGGAGTGACGACACGAACCACTTTACGCTCCACAGGTCCTTTACTGGTTGCAGGATCGCCAACTTGCTCACAAATAGCGACACTTTCGCCTAGTTGCACTAATTTAGCTAAATAGTTTTCTACCGCATGGTAGGGAACACCAGCCATGGGGATGGCATTGCCACCTGTTTTGCCACGCGCAGTGAGTGAAATATCTAATAAATCAGCTGCTTTTTTAGCATCATCAAAAAATAATTCATAGAAATCTCCCATGCGATAAAAAATTAAAATATTGGGAAATTCCGCCTTAATGGTTAAGTATTGGCGCATCATTGGAGTATGTTGGGAAAGATCTGCTACGGGCTTAGTCATGTAACACTGAAACTCTAGTTATTATTGGAATTAAACTTTGCGGTAATTATGCCACAAGGGAAAGGGTTAAACCTTCTTTTTTGACTATTATGTTTTGCGCTATAGTTGCTAGAAATAAAACTTTTCTTATTGTTGATTGCTCATTTAAGTTGACACTTTTGGCCAGTTTAACAGCCAAGGTTGGCAGATTGCTTGTAGTTGCTCTGCCACTGCTGTTTGCAAAAATAGCTCACCATCAGCGGGTGGGGAAACAAACTCATAGCACTCATTTTTGTATTGAAAACGCAAGGCATAAGCGTGTAAGTAGCCTCTTTGAACTTTCGAAGTATGTGCTTCAGCTTTCGGGCTATCTGCTTTCGGGTAATATAAAGGATCTCCACAAATGGGGGCTGCTATGCTCGATAAGGCAACACGTAATTGATGGGTTTTACCTGAGTGAGGCTTTAATAAGTACAGGCGCTTTCCGCTACTTAAGGGGTAAGAGAAAAATTGGGTAATAGCTGGGTTGTTTTGGGTGCGTAATAGTTTAAACATACCTCGACGGCTTTTACTCATATCCCCCTTAATCAATCCTTGCTTCTTTTTCGGTTTTTTATCGCTGATGGCAAGGTAATATTTTTCAACTAAATGGCTTTTAAAAAGCTCATTAAATGTTTGTGCACAGGCTAAATTTTTTGCAAATATTATCAGCCCTGAAGTCATTTTATCTAAACGATGTATGGGGTAAAGCTCATCACAAATAGATTCTGATAACAGAAAGGTTTTCACTTGAGAAAATAAGCCTTCGCCAATATTTCCTTCATCATGAAAATTAACATCTGCATCTTTAGTAACCACAACAAAGTCTGGTGTTTGTGCAATAATTTTAAACATTTAAGTTAACCTGTTTTTACTTAACTTTGCTATGATAATTCAATTCTATTTTCATTACCTACAATACAGGATGTTATTTTGAATATTGTCGCATCTTTTAAGACGAAACTGAGTGTTTTTGCCTTAGTCAGTACTGTTTTATTCGCTTGTACTAGCCATGAGAAAAACTTAGAGCAAGTGAGCTTGCCGGCAGGCGTTAGTTTAATTGAAACGGTTGAAGCTTCAGATGAACGCATCACAATTCCTTTTAAAAAATATCAACTTGCCAATGGTTTAACGGTTATTTTGCATCAAGATAATTCAGATCCGCTTGTCCATGTTGATGTCACTTATCATGTTGGCTCAGCACGAGAGCAATTAGGAAAGTCTGGTTTTGCGCATTTCTTTGAGCACATGATGTTTCAAGGCTCACAAAATGTCGCCGATGAGCAACACTTTAAAGTAGTCACACAAAGTGGCGGCGATTTAAATGGTACGACTAATACAGATCGCACAAATTATTATGAAACCGTACCTAAGAATCAGTTAGAAAAAATGCTTTGGCTTGAATCTGACAGAATGGGTTTTTTGCTTGAAAGTATTACAGAAGAGAAATTTGAAGTTCAGCGAGCAACAGTTAAAAATGAGCGCGGTCAAAATGTTGATAATCGCCCTTATGGCCGTTTGAGTGAAACCATTAATCAAATGATGTACCCAAGAGAGCATCCTTACTCTTGGCCTGTTATTGGTTATATGAGTGATTTAGACAGAGGAACATTAACCGATTTAAAAGCTTTTTTTAGTCGTTGGTATGGCCCCAATAATGCGGTATTAACCATAGGTGGTGATTTTGATGAAGGGCAAACAATTGCTTGGATTAATAAATATTTTGGCGAGCTAAAAGCTGGCCCTAAAGTTGATAATATTGCTAAAAATCTGACCTCGCTAGAAAAAAATCGTTACTACTCATTTAGCGATAATGTTTCTTTGCCCTTATTGTATATCAGCTTTCCTACCGTTTATGGCATGCATGAAGATGAAGCTGCTCTAGATGTTTTCTCTAATATTATTGGTAACGGCCCAACCTCACTACTTTATAAAAACTTAGTAAAATCAGGTGTCGCAGTGCAAGCTGGCGCAAGTCATCCGTGTAAAGAGCTGAGTTGTCAAATGAGCTTTTTTGCTTTGCCTAATCCACAACAAGGTATGGAGCTCGCTAAGTTAGAAAGGGTGATAAATGATACTTTGCTCGAGTTTGAAGAGCGCGGTGTTAATGATGATGATTTATTAAAAACAAAAGTTAGCATCGAAACGGGCACTATTTATGGTTTGCAAAGTGTTTCAGGGAAGGTATCTACCTTAGCCCATTATCAAACCATGTTAGGTAATGCCGATTACACTGAGCAACAAGTGGCTCGATATAACAAGGTGACAAAAGATGATGTTATGCGAGTGTACCAAAAGTATATAAAAGGTAAGGGCGCGGCCATTTTATCGGTTTACCCTCATGGTCAGAAACAGTTTATTGCAAAAGAGGATGATTTTGTTCTTCCAGATGTCAGTAATCCTGAAGAATTAGCTCCGGTAGATGTTGCTCTGATGAAAAACATCAGTAGTTTTGATCGCAGTGTTATGCCTAAATCTGGCGCTAATCCACAAATTGAAGTGCCGGCATTATGGCGAGCAAGCTTCAAAAATGGCATTGATATAATTGCTAGCCAAAACAGTGAAACTCCTACGGTAAGTTTATTACTCAGTATAGAAGGTGGCCCGTTACTTGATCCTATCGAAAAAGCTGGGCTAGCGTCATTAACAGCTAGCTTAATGAATGAGGGGACTACTAATTATCTTAAAGAAGAGCTTTCAAATGAGTTAGCCAAGTTGGGTAGCAACATTTCTATTAGTGCTTCTGGGCGTAATACCACCATACGTGTGAATTCTTTAGTTAAAAACTTAGATGCTACCTTAACCTTGATGCTAGATATGATGTTAAACCCAGCTTTTGAAGAAGCTGATTTTGCGCGCGTTAAAAATCAATTACTTAGAGGATTAGAACAAGGGAACAAAGACGCGCGTACTTTAGCAGCCAATGCAGTTAAGCAAGTAACTTACGGTAACAATAATCGCATTGGCTTACCTGACAGTGGCACTATTACTACAGTTTCCGCGATCACTTTAGCTGATATAAAAAACTTTTATCAGCAATACTTTTCACCAGCCCGTGCCAGCTTAGTGGTTGTAGGGGATATTAGTAAATCACAGCTTATGCCAAAATTAGATTATTTGAAGTCTTGGCAAGGCAATGATTATAGCATTCCTGCCTATAATGAATTTCCACAAGTCGCACCTAATAATATTTATTTTGTCGACTTACCCAAAGCAAGTCAGTCTGTTATTAAATATACTCGCCGAGCAATGATCTATGATGCGACTGGCGTGCATTTTAAAGCAACATTAATGAACTATCCTTTAGGCAGCGCTTTTAATAGCCGTATTAATTTAAACCTACGAGAAGATAAAGGCTACACTTATGGTGCGTCGAGTTATTATTCATCAGGAAAAACCTTAGGGCGCTTTATTGCAGGAGCCAGTGTTAAAAAAGAGCATACAAGGGATGCTATGCTTGAAATTCAGCAAGAGCTAAATAATTATCAACAACAGGGATTAACCTCTGCTGAAGTTGATTTCATGCGCCAAGCTATTTCGCAGAATGAAGCATTAAGCTATGAAACACCAAGCCAAAAGAGTGGTTTTTTAAGGCAATTATTACATTATAATTTGCCTGAAAACTATGGTGAGCAGCAAAGTAGCATCATTAAGTCAATTACTATTGAAGAACTTAATGCAATTGCAGCACAAGAATTAAGTCAACCTATGCAATGGATTGTGGTTGGAGACGGTCAAGTAGTTAAGCCACAACTAGAAAAACTAAAACTCACTATTGTTGATTTGCAGTTAGCACAATAAAAATAACTACTCTTCACCATTGAAAATGAATAAAAGTCCCTTATTTATAAACAAATAAATAGAGGGATTACTCTATACTCAAACGTAGGAATTATTTTGACATTATCATTTAACGATTATATTACCGCCTTTAATCAAGAAAGTAATTTAAGTGCCCTTGCAGGTATTGGCCGAGGCATAGAGCGTGAAGCGTTACGAGTATTACCTGAAGGAAAGTTATCTGAAAAAGCCCATTACCCTGAGCTTGGTTCAGCACTAACTCACGGGCAAATAACTACGGATTATTCAGAAACCTTACTTGAGTTTATAACACCTGTCAGTTATTCCCCAGAGCAAGCTATAGCTCAATTACAAGATATTCAAAAGTTTACTTATGCCAACATTGACGGTGAATTACTTTGGCCGATGAGTATGCCTTGTTTTGTTAATAATGAAGAGCAAGTGCCGCTGGCGCAATATGGCAGTTCAAATATTGGCAAAATGAAAACAGTTTATCGTCAAGGTTTGAAGAATCGTTATGGTTCGATGATGCAAGTAATTGCCGGCATACACTTTAACTTTTCATTTTCAACAGAGTTTTGGCAAGCACAACAAGCCTTGCATAATGACGAATCACCCTTAGAAGATTTTATTTCTGAGCGATACTTTTCTATTTTGAGAAATTACAAGCGTTATTGCTGGTTGATTCCGTATTTGTACGGTAGCTCTCCAGCACTTTGTAGTTCATTTTTACAAGGTGATGATCATAAAATTCCATTTAAAAAATCACCCAGTGGGGCTCTATATTTAGAGCATGCAACCTCTTTGCGTATGAGTGACTTGGGCTATACAAGCAGTGAACAATCTAGCTTAAGAATTTGTTATAACAATTTAGATGACTATGTTGATGGTGTTCAAAAAGCGATAGCACTAAAGTCTGAAAAATTTGCAGATATTGGTGTGAAAGTTAATGGTGTGTATCAACAGCTAAATACTAACGTTCTACAAATTGAAAATGAGCTATATGCGCCGATTAGACCAAAGCAAGTAATTAAGTCGGGGGAAAAGCCTTCTCAAGCATTGCGTGAGCGTGGTGTTGAATATATTGAAGTGCGTGCTCTTGACGTAAATCCGTTTGTTGATACAGGGATCAGCTTAGAGCAAATTCACTTCTTAGATATATTTTTAACTTACTGCGCTTTTGTGGATAACAAAGAGCTTGATTGTGATGCTCAACAACATCACGAAAATAATATGAATCAGGTTGTGATGCGTGGTCGAGATCCTGAGTTGTTATTATCCGATGTAGTTAGCCCCGGCAAAGTTAGGCAAAAATCAATAAGTCAGTGGGGCAATGAGCTTTTTGAAGAAATGGCACAAGTTGCTAATTTACTTGATAATGCCTATCAAACTGACTGTTATTCAAAGTCAATTGAACGTGAGCTCGCTAAAGTTAATGACTCACGATTAACACCATCGGCGCTAATTCTTGAGCTTATGCTTAAAGAGCAGCAGAGCCTTTCGACATATTCTCTTAACAAGGCTGCAGAATATAGACAACAAGCATCGAAACGTAGTTACCAGTTTTATTCAGAGCAGTTTTTCATTGATGGTGCGATAAAGTCTCATCAAGAACAAGCAGATATTGAAGCAAATGATAAACTTAGTTTCGATGACTTTTTAGCTGATTACTTTAAGTAACAGAGAGTTGCGTAATTTAAGTTAAAGCTGCAAAGTTAGAAAAAGACAAAAAAAAGCGCGTTAGGGCAACGCGCTATGAAAGTTACTTTGCTTATCTACTAAGCATGAGATTAACTTTACGAAATAAAACAACATGAAAGCAGTCCAGGGAGTGTTGCTTCCACTTAGTAAGACACAGCGAAATCTAAATAGTTCCAATTTGTTTCAATAGTTGAGTTAGTCCGAACAAATCCCACCAGCAATTAAGTTTCAGCCAAAAAAAAGCGCTTATCAATGATAAGCGCATAAAACATGAAACACTAAGGGAATAACATAACATTACTGATAGGTAAGAGTACTCTTTTCAACAGAAGTTCAATTTAAATATTAAAAAAAGCAAAAAAAATGCGCTTATCCAAGATAAACGCATCAAAACATAAAACACTAAGGGAATAACATAACATTACTATGGGTAAGAGTGCTGCTATTAGAAAAAGTTCAAACTTATTTGCAAAAAAAGCTAAAAATAATTCTTACAGAAGATTTATGCCCAACGTCGGCATCTTTTAAATAAAAGTCTACCAATAATGCTGCAAATTGATTGAAAATTCTGGCATTATGAGTTTCAGTGATTTTTGTTAATAGTTTTATTCTATGTCTTCTACCAAACTTATTTGTAGCTCTGCAGCACTTATTCTCCTTTTATCAAGTTGCGCTACTCCCCCACCGAAGAACCCTGAAAATATCTGTGAAATTTTTCGAGAACATAGAGATTGGTACTTTGCTGCGAAAGAAGCTAAAGACCGTTGGGGGGTACCCATCCATGTCCCCATGAGTATGATGTATCAAGAAAGTTCCTTTAAGCATGATGCTTTACCACCAAGAGATTACTTGCTTGGCTTTATTCCATGGGGGAGGGTAAGTAGCGCCTATGGTTATTCACAAGCAAAAACGATGACTTGGGATGACTATGTGCGAGAAACGGGTAACTCGGGAGCTGATAGAGATGACTTCGATGACGCTATTGATTTTATGGGCTGGTTTATTTACAAATCGCAAAAAATTAATGGTGTCTCTAAGTGGGATGCTTATAGTCAATACTTAAATTACCACGAAGGCTGGGGAGGATTTGAACGTAAATCCTATAAGAAGAAGCAATGGTTGGTAAAAGTGGCGAGAAAAGTTGATAACCGTGCACGCAGATATTCATCACAATTAAAAAGCTGTGAAGAAGAGTTAGGCCATGGTTGGTTATGGCGGTTATTCTTTGGCTAAAAACTTTCTTTGTTCTAATTGTAAACAAAAAATATAAGGTAAATATCGTGCGGCATAAAGCTTGCCAGCCTGCTTATTTTTTTATGTAAAAACATCAGAACTGCCAGCAAGGCAAGTAAAATAGCGTTTGTAAAAAGTCATCTTTTTTTAGATAAAAAAAGATGACTTTTTTGTTAAAAAACTGTTGAAATAGTTAAAAGCTGTAACTAATGGGGCTTGGCTTTGTTATCCACAGAAATTGTGGAAAGCTGTTTTTTAAAATAACCTTGTGGATAACTCTGTTGTTAACTTTGTTTCTTAATGTAAATGGTTATTTATTCTTCTAGTGTTTCTTCATCGTAAAAATGCTCCGGCATAACACGGACCGTTTTAATCATATTGTCTGTAACATCGACGATCTCTACCGGGTAACCAGCAATGCGGACACTAAGTTTACGTTGAGGTATATCTTCTAAGTATTCTATTATCAAACCATTAAGCGTTTTAGGACCATCTGTAGGTAACTGCCACGACATCTCTTTATTTATATCGCGTATACTGGCACTTCCGTCTACTAAATAGCTGCCATCTGGTTGTAATGTTACTTCATCACTCGGTGTCGGGGTCATTGTTGTGGTAAAATCACCCACGATTTCTTCTAGAATATCTTCCAGTGTAACTAAGCCTTGAATATCACCATATTCATCTACAACGAGACCTAAGCGTTCTTTGGCATGTTGAAACTTTAATAGTTGAATATTAAGCGGAGTACTCTTGGGGATAAAATATAGTTCACGCACTGCTCGTAGCAATGTTGCTTTAGTAAACTGGCTTTTAGACAGTAGCTTTAATGCATCACGAGCATGTATGTAACCCACTACATCATCAATATTGTCTCTATACAGTAATACCCTAGTATGATTTGCTTGGGTGAGTTGCTTTTGAATTTTTTTCCAGTCATCGTTAATATCAATACCCACCAGTTCACTTCTGGGGATCATAATATCTTCAACGGTTACTTTTTCTAGATCGAGTACGCTCATCAGCATGCTTTGATCTTGTTCGTGCAATAAGGCGCCGGACTCATTTACCACGGTTTTCAATTCTTCACTGCTTAAGCTATGTTGCTCTCTTTGCTCTGAGCTAATGCCAAGCAACATTAAAATACCATTGGTGATCCAGTTTACTGCAATGACAAAGGGTATTAGCACTTTGAGCAAAACAGTTAAAATAATAGAACTTGGAAAGGCGATTTTTTCTGGGTATAAGGCGGCAAGTGTTTTGGGAGTAACCTCGGCAAAAATTAATATAATCAAGGTAAGTGCTATTGTTGATAATAGTAGGGCAAGATCTTTAGACACGCCTACTTCAACTGCTAACCTTATCGCGATAATAGTAGCAATTGACGATGCCGCAATATTCACTAAGTTATTGCCAATTAAAATTAAGCCAATAAGCCTATCGGGACGATTGAGTAACTTACTTACTCTTTTAGCACCTTTATGTTTTTCTTTTTCAAGATGACGCAATCGGTAACGATTAAGTGACATCATGCCTGTTTCTGAGCCTGAGAAGTAAGCCGAGACGAGAACCAGTATGCCAAGGATGATAAATAGCACCTGGGTTGATATGTTATCCAAAAAAGGATCCTTTATTTAATCTATTGAGTAACTTGTGAAGCTAAGATAGCAGAAACTCTTTAACGAAGCGACTGCCAAAATATGACAAAGTTAATAAGGCACTTGCCGTGATGATAAGTACTAATACCCTATGCCCACGCCAACCTTGTTTAAAGTGACCAAATAAAATAATCACATAAATGCACAACGCGACTAAAGACAATATTGTTTTATGTAAGTTTTCTGTAGCTAAAAAACCTTCTAAGAAGAATAGTCCAATCAGTTCGCTGACGAAAAGTGCTGCTGTACCAACAGCTAAAATATTAAAAAGCTGTCTTTCTACCTGCATTAATGGCGGTAAGTGCACTACAGCAGTTAAGTTTTTATTCTTCAACTTCATGTTAATGTAGGTAACTTGAAACGCATACAAAGTGGCGATGATTAAAATACAGTAGGCGACCAATGCAACGCTAATATGGCTAACCAAAATGATTTTTTCAGCCACTAATGGCATAGTTTCTGCTTTTGGGATAAAAATTAACACTAATTGCCAAATACCAGCAAAGCCATAAATAACGGGCAGTAATAAATTAACCTTAGAGCGTAGCGCCACCACAGAGATGGTAATAGTAATAATGAGACTTACTAAGGAGATTACATTAGGCAAACTAAAGTTAATCACATCTTGATTAAAAACAAGCTGAACTTCATTTACAAAATGGGTGATGATAGCAATACCAGCAAAGATTAATGCCAGCTTGAGGTTAGGCCCCTCAGGATGAAATAAGCGCGATAAAATTGCTATAGTAGCAAGCAAATAAGTAATAAAAGCAATGCTAGAGCCAATAACCAAAAAATCCACTTAAAAACTCCTAAAAACGGCAGACACAAGTGTAGCGATTCTACCAGATAAATATTGAAGTGCTATGAAATTAACGAATAGCCTTGATTTAAAATAACTTAAAGTACTAATTTTCTCAGGGGCTTGATTGCTAAGAAAGCAATTAATGCTGTACATGAAACGCCAAACCAATGAGGAAGTATTTCATGAGCATGCTCCATTTGATTATTTATATCTATTTGATAAAAACTTAAACCAAAATCGAGCAAGCTAGCAAAGGCTAGCGCACAAAGCGCAACGCCTAATAAATAGCGTATTAAAACTGCTGAGCCCATTTCATTTTTTATTACCCCTAAGGTGGAAATATTTGTTGCTGGGCCTGCCATCATAAAGACTAATGCTGTGCCTGGGGATAAACCCGCCATAATAAAGCCTGCAGCAATAGGTGTAGAAGCGGTAGCACAAATATACATAGGGATAGATATAGCTATCATTATAAGCATGGCAGGTAAACCGCTACCATAGCTTAATAAAAACTCTTCAGGCATAAATGTACGTACAAGTGCAGCAAAAATAAGGCCGATGGCGAGCCAAACAATGATGTCGTCAATTAATTTGGTTGCTGCGTAATAAATGCCTGTTTTGGTTTTTTCAAAAAAATCACTCAGTGCATGTGTTTCAGGTAATGCTGGTTGAACAATAGTGGCTGTGGCATTTGATGAGCAGCAACTATTTTCTATTTTGGGTTCTTTAACAACTATCGTAGCACTACAGCATGAAGTTGCTGCTGGCGTTGTTTCCACTTTAGGTTTAGTGCTACAACATGAGCTTGTCTCTGTCTTAGGTGCTTCTTTAATTGCTTTACTAGAGCAACAACTACCTGAGCTGCTTTTCTCTTGTGAATTAATGGGGGATTTTATTTTGTCATCTTTAATCGTGCCGACGAGTAGTCCAGTAATAATAGCTGACATAACGGCTGAAAATGGACGGTAAATGGCAAATACAGGGCCAAGTAAAGCATACGAAACAGAAACTGAATCAACGCCTGTCTCTGGTGTCGCCACTAAAAAGGATGATGTTGCCGGGGCTGAAGCACCACTTCGTCTTAATTCAGTTGCAACAGGAATTACCCCACAAGAGCATAATGGCAAGGGTGCACCAATTAAAGCGGCTTTTACTATGGCTAATTTTCCTTTGCCTAGATGCTTACTTAATATTTTACTTGGCACCCAAGACTTCATTAAGCCAGCAATAAGTAAGCCCAGTAACAACCAAGGGCTTGCTTCTGCACTTAGGTCGATAAAATTATTAATAAAAGAAGTGAGCTGTTCCACATTTACGCCTATTAACGTTTTGACAAAATCAATAATACTTTTCTAATAAACCATCATACCATGTTTTAATTTAGGGTAGGTAGCTTATACCAATTGCACTAAATATTTAATCAATTCAGAGCTGTGTCAGGGAAGTTAGAACAAAACAAATTGATGCCGTTGTAGCATTCTCCAACCAAGAAATTTGTGACGTTATCACTTTCCTGACAAGCTCCCGAAGGGCGAGTTTAAAAGGCTTATATGCGGCGTTATTGATTTTGACAAGGGAATAACCATTCTCTGCAATCAATGCCTTGCCTATCAGCCTTTTAATTCTCGCTGAATGATCAAATATTTAATGTAATTGGTATTGTATATTAGTAAACCCTGATTTGATAATGAAAACTATTTACAACTAAACTAGGCGCTGTTTTTGTTGCTTATCTCGACAATCTCTTAACCACAGGTATAATAACGGCATTAATTTATTTGCATTTCGCTATTAGAGTTATTCATGTTTGAGAATCTTTCCGATCGTTTAGGTAAAACCTTAAAAAATATTAGTGGCCGTGGTCGCTTAACTGAAGACAATATTAAAGATACCCTACGCGAAGTTCGCATGGCTTTATTAGAGGCTGATGTTGCCTTGCCGGTTATTCGTGAATTTGTCGGTAAGGTTAAAGAACAGGCTATTGGTACCGATGTATCAAAGAGTCTTACGCCAGGGCAAGTATTTGTAAAAATAGTTCAAAAAGAACTAGAAATTGCCATGGGTGGAATTAATGAGAATTTAGATCTTAAAGCTGCTCCCCCTGCCATTGTATTAATGGCGGGTTTGCAAGGTGCAGGTAAAACAACCTCTGTTGCAAAATTGGCAAAGTTTTTAACAGAGCGTGAAAAGAAAAAAGTATTAGTAGTTAGTGCCGATGTTTATCGTCCAGCGGCGATAAAGCAGCTTGAAACCTTAGCAACTGAAATAAACGTAGGATTTTTCCCTAGCACTATAGAGCAAAAGCCTGTTGATATTGCTAACGCCGCTATTGATCATGCCAAGAAAAACTTTTTTGATGTAGTGATTGTCGATACTGCTGGTCGTTTGCATATTGATGATTCCATGATGGATGAAATCAAAGACTTACATAAAGCAATCAATCCCGTTGAAACTTTATTCACAGTTGATTCAATGACGGGTCAAGATGCTGCCAATACCGCGAAAGCATTTAATGATGCCTTACCATTAACGGGTGTTATTTTAACGAAAACCGATGGTGATGCCCGTGGTGGTGCCGCGCTTTCAATTCGTCATATCACTGGCAAGCCTATTAAGTTTATGGGTGTAGGTGAAAAAATTGAAGCATTAGAGCCATTTCATCCTGACCGTATAGCATCTCGCATACTAGGCATGGGCGATGTTTTATCACTTATTGAAGAAGTTGAACAAAAAGTTGATAGAAAAAAAGCAGAAAAGCTCGCCAAAAAAGTAAAAAGTGGTAAAGGTTTTAGCTTAGAAGATTTTCGTGACCAGCTAGTACAAATGAAAAGTATGGGCGGCATGATGGGTATGATGGATAAGTTACCTGGAATGGGTAACATGTCAGATAAAATTAAAGATCAAATGGATGATAAAATCACCATTCAAATGGAAGCGATAATTAACTCAATGACGCCAGCCGAACGTGAAAGACCTGACATCATCAAAGGTTCTCGCAAACGTCGTATCGCCGCAGGTTCTGGAACACAAATTCAAGATGTGAACAAGTTGCTCAAACAGTTTTCTCAAATGCAGAAAATGATGAAAAAAATGTCAGGCAAAGGAGGCATGAAAAAAATGATGCGCTCCATGCAAGGCATGATGCCTCCTGGCGGAATGGGTGGCATGGGCGGTGGCGGTGGAATGTTTGGCCGTTAGTTATTCCAAAGGGTATTTGTTTGATAGCAAATACCCTTTTTTGTGGCACTTTATATATAGGAGCAGTTTGTTTATCGCGAAGGGAATTTTGCTAATTATTATATTCTCAACTAATTTTTAATATGGCATTGCCTGTAATGATATGGATTGGAGAATATGATAAAAAAATGGCTTCTATGTATCACAGTGATAGTAAGCTTCGTAGCGACAAAAGCATTTTCAGCGCATATTCTGGTTGTTGAAAGTTATCATGCCGAGTACCTTTGGGATATTGAATATAAGAAAGGCTTACAAGAGTCTTTAGGTAAGGAGCACCAGTTTAGCTTTGTAGAAATGGATACAAAGCGAGTGCTGAAAAGAAGAATAAAATTTAAAGCTGAAATGGCGTGGCAAGACATCTTAAGTCTTCGGCCTGATATTGTAGTACTAGGAGATGATAACGCTTTAAAATTTCTTGCTCCAAAGTTAAGGCATACCTCTATTCCTGTCGTGTACTTAGGTATTAATAATAATCCAAGAAATTATGATGTTGTGGGAGCTACCAATATCACAGGGGTACTAGAGCGGCCACTATTAAAACGTTCTGTGTTGCTAACTAAAGAAATACTCACCCAAGCAAATAAAGGCCTCGTTTTACTCGACTCTGGCGCAACGTCGATTGCTTCATTAAATACTGAATTTGACAACCAAAGCCATATTAAAGTGGGCGATTTAAAAGTAGAAGTTGAATTAATAGAGCGATACCCACTTTGGAAAGAAAAAGTACTTAACGCTAAAAAGAATGGCTTTGATTTTATCTTCATCGGTTTATATCACACTATAAGAAACAGCTATGGAGAGCATGTAAACGCAGAGGAAGTGCTCTCTTGGACATCAAAAAATAGCCCAGTGCCAACCTTTGGGTTTTGGGCAATGTCAATAGGTGCAGGTAAAGCATCTGGTGGGTTAGTCTTGTCAGGTGTAGAGCAAGGCAAAGAAGCGGCAGAGATCATAAAGGCTATCTTAGCTGGTGAGCCCATTAGCGAAATGCGCCCTAGAATTGCAGAAAAAGGTCGCCTTTTGTTTAGTAGTTCAGAAGTTAATAAGTGGAAACTAGTCATTCCTGATTTTATCGCTAACTCCGCACTCTGGGTTGAATAAAGCTATTCCAACTAAAACAAGGCTTGCAATTTTCTAGCAAAAGCGTAGAATACGCGAGCTTTTCTGTCGCCTAGCGGCAGGAAGTGTCTGGAAAATTCGTTTTAACACTTAAATATATAGAGGGCGATATGGTTACCATTCGTTTAGCTCGTGGTGGCGCTAAGAAGCGTCCATTCTATCAGGTTGTTGTTGCAGATAGCCGTAACTCTCGCGATGGTCGTTTCATCGAGAAAGTTGGTTTCTTCAACCCAACAGCACAAGGTCAAGCTGAGAAATTACGCTTAGACCTAGACCGTATCAACCATTGGGTTGGTCAAGGTGCTGGTGTATCTGATCGTGTGGCTAAGTTAGTTAAAGACGCGCAAGCAGCAGCTTAATAGCATCTTTAAAAACTTAGTAGGTAGTAAGTAGTAGTTAGTGAGTTGTTATGAGTAATAATAATCAAATAATCTTAGGTAAAGTAGGCGCAGTTTACGGTATCAAAGGTTGGTTGAAAATTCATTCATTCACCGATGAACCCGATGCCATACTTGACTATTTTCCTTGGTCATTAAAATTAGGAAATAACACACAAGCAGTAGAAATTACTGATTGGCGTAAGCACAACAAAGGCTTGATTGTAAAAGTTGGCGGTATTGATGACAGAGACGAAGCGCAAGCATTAGTCGGCTCAGAAATACTAACCAATGAAAGTTCATTGCCAGATTTGCCGCAAGGTGAATTTTACTGGCGTGATTTAATCGGGATGAATGTTGTGACTACCAAAGGCTACGACCTAGGGACTGTTTCCGACATGATGGAAACAGGCGCTAATGATGTACTGGTTGTTAAAGCAAACCTAAACGATGGCTTTAGTAAAAAAGAACGGTTAATCCCTTATCTTTTTGAAGAAGTTATTGAATCGGTTAGCATTGAAAATAAACAAATTTGTGTTGACTGGGACCCAGGTTTTTAACTTGTGACTAGTGTTGATTCTTCTATCAAGAAGAGCAAAATGTGGATTGGGGTGATAAGCCTTTTTCCCGAAATGTTTGACGCTATAACCGAGTATGGGGTGACAGGCCGAGCAATTCGCGGTGGGTTAATTGAGTTTCATAAATGGAACCCAAGAGACTTTACCCATGATCGACATCGTACTGTTGATGATCGCCCTTATGGCGGTGGTCCAGGTATGTTGATGATGGTGCAACCACTTCGTGATGCCATTACCGCTGCGCGTAGAGCTGCAGAAGAAAGTGGTAGAAAAGCTAAGGTCATTTATTTGTCGCCGCAGGGACGAAAACTGGATCAAACAGGTGTATGTGAATTAGCACAAGATGACTGCCTGATATTTATAGCAGGTCGTTATGAAGGCATAGACGAACGATTAATCGAATCAGATATTGATGAAGAATGGTCGGTCGGTGATTACATTTTAAGTGGTGGCGAACTACCAGCAATGAATGTAATAGATGCCGTAGCACGCTTAGTGCCGGGTGTATTAGGACATAAAGAATCAGCAGAGCAAGACTCTTTCTCTAATGGTTTATTAGACTGTCCACATTATACAAGGCCAGAAGTATTGACAACCTCTAACGGGGATGAAATGTCGGTACCGAAAGTGTTACTCAGTGGTAATCATGAACATATACGTCAATGGCGCCAAGAACAATCTCTAATGAGAACATGGACCAGAAGACCAGAATTATTAACTAACCTAGCTCTGACAGCTGAGCAGGAAAAAATGTTAGCTGCCATTAAAAAGCAAGCTAAATAACCACTTAGACTGTGTAAACTAGGAAGAAGGTATTATGAGTAAAATTATTGAAATGCTCGAACAAGAGCAATTAAAAAAAGACCTACCAGCATTCGCCGCAGGTGATACTGTTGTAGTTCAAGTAAAAGTTACTGAAGGTGATAAATCACGTCTTCAAGCATTTGAAGGTGTAGTTATTGCTGTTAAGAACCGTGGCTTACATTCTGCTTTCACTGTTCGTAAAATCTCGAACGGTGTTGGTGTAGAGCGTGTATTCCAGACACATAGCCCAATTGTTGATTCAATTGAAGTGAAACGTCGCGGTGACGTTCGTCAATCTAAACTTTATTATCTACGTGAGCGTTCAGGTAGGTCTGCGAGAATTAAGGAAAAATTGGCTAAGAAGTAATATTTTACTTGCCATTTTTCTGATAAAGAAAGACGATAAAAAAAGCCTGAAAATTAAGTTTTTCAGGCTTTTTGTTTTTAGACCGTCCCATAACGCGTCCCACTTCTGTCCCATTATACAGTAGTTCTAAATAACCAGTTCAGCTACTTCAATTGGTACGAATTCATCATGTCCATCTTCATATTTTTTTGTTGTTTTTTCGCTTGAATGTGATGCTCTTTTTTGAGGGTTGACACCTATTCGTCTATACATTTTGATTGAAAGAGCACGTATCTCATGAAATGTTGGTCGCTTCTCTTTCTCTAATTCACTACATACCCCTAATTCATCCCTAATAGCTGTAAACGACTCTGAAATATCATTTGAACGACATTGCGTAGGGTGGTTTAAATCTTGTCCATCTTTGCCCCTCGCATCTTTCAAGCGGTGAACAATATAAGGGGATGCTATATTATCTTTTCGAGAATCATCAATAATATCCTTAATCATTTGAGTAATTGGTATTTCAACTCTACAGGCATCACTTTTAATAACTTTTTGACGCTGAATTCTAAGTACACCATAAACTAATAGGCCATCTTGTTTTATTGGTGTATTGAACCATATACAATCCTTGTATTTGGCAATACTCATTTCGTGAGCAGCGTGAGTGGTTTGTAAAGATAAGCGCATTGCTATTTGTAGCCAAGGCTCTGCATTATTTAATATGGTTATATAGTTTTCTTTACTGAGTCTGATTCGTAATTTTTTAGCTTTTCCTGCTTTTAACTTATCATTAGCGTAATTATGTTTAGCAGCACCTAAATCTTTTAGATATTTAAATACCTTTTCTAAAAATGTAATTTTATCATCATAAACATTATCTGATTTATCACCTTTCAATACATACTCTTCAAGAAAGCTATTAACATGCTCTAAACAAAACTCTGAAGCATAAACATCACTATGTAAGTCCATTAATCGACCCATATCTAGTTCAAATTTCCTGAAAACTCGTGCAACTATTTTTCCTTTATTTAGCTCTCGTTTCTTAACTCTTTCTATAATTATCGGGATCCAATAACTTAATTTTTCACCTTTATCTTCAATTACTTCTTCTGCTGATACTAAGTTTATTAATGGGTTTCGGTGCTCTTTATTAAAAGCAATAGCAGCATCAATTGCATGAGATTCTATCGTACCCTTAGGAAATAAAACTTCTTTACCGTTTGTTTTTCTAAATTTAAACCTAACTTCTCCTCTTAGCTTTCTTTTATATAAGCCTGTAGGTAGGTGTTGATTTTTTGTCATACGTCTTTTTGGCATGTTACTCTCCTATTCTGTTTATCATGCAAACTAAATTATTTACTTCATTCGTAGAGTTGTCAGAATCCACTTCAACTAAATATCTTCCTGTATGTGTCTTCTCACCTTTGATTTTTTTTGATTTAATCCAGTTAATCACAGTTTTCGTACAAATCCCTGAACTTGGATAAAACTCATCTAGGTAAGCTTGCGGCTTTAGTTTTCTCATAATTTATTTACTTCTTTATATGTCTTAATCTTTATTGCTATAAGTATTTTAGCGTGCTTTTCTTAGGAGCAATGTCCATTAAGGGAGCTTTTTTGTTCTCCTTAGGAGCTATTGATTGAGATATATAATTTGAACACAGACTCTGTAATGGGCAATTTGGGTGTAAAGAATGAATCGGTATTGCATAGCCACTTAGACTATGTGTCACCCGTTGAGTATGGAACTGCTAGAATTTTTGTTATCTTTTTTTACTAATACGAGCCAACGTCCTATAGGTATTTGTTCACCTTTTATCTTTCCTCTTTTGACCCAATTAATAGTTGTTTTTTGAGAAACTTCGGACTCGGGTATATCTATATAACTCTGAGGTTTTAACTTTTTCATCATTTATGTCGCTATTGTCTGTTATTAAATCTTATATCTATTTTAAATCAGTTATTTCATATCAATTCAGATGATTTTAAATTTTTTGACTTATAAACTGTCTAGGTACGCATTTTGAAATTCAGTGCTTCAGCACTTGTATCTTGAAGTAAACATTCACTTAGAGTTGGTGTGATAGTAAGCGGAATTAATCCAGTAAAAATGCTGACGAGTTGCTCATAAAACTCGTGTGCTGGTTTTGCTACATCTATGCAAAAAACAATGGGATATAGAAAGTGAGTTTTATATTGTTGCTTAATGATAGCTGTTTTCTCGGGACTTTCGATTAACTCAATAAAAACCGTGTAGCCAGAAATATTTATTTCAAAATTTATGCAGAGCTTTTCAGCAAACGGGCTGTAAATATTTTTTTGAAAGGCAAAGTTAATATTGCATGCACTTAAATAACCGAATAACAGCCTTTCGTTAGCATTTTTAAACGGTGTGATGACATTGATTTCTTTTAGTGTTTCTTGATTAGTGTTCATAGTTAATATCTCTTAGATTAAGTTATTAACTATTTGAACATGAATGACAAAACGCGCTACTTAGCTAACACGTTGCATTCTTACTCATTCTTTTTGTCATTTTTTGTGTGATAAAAAGCATCAACAAATGAAATTAATGCGATAGCTGTTGTGATTAATGCAAACGCAAACATCAACAATGTTTTTATTGCGCGTTCATCCTGAGTTGTTTCTGGGAGTGACAAAGACAGTATGAGCAAAAAAGAACCGATTAATGTGAGCAATATATTTACCCTAAAATCTCGATGCTGGATTACTTTGTTGCCTCTTATTTGGTTTATTTCCTTATGTGTCTTCAGCGGTAATAAATATACTATAAATAGTGCAAAAACAGGCATATAAGCTACACACAAGAGTGTAAAAACCGCTGAGTGGTTAGACTGAATGAAATATATAACAGCCAATAACGACCATGCACTTATCCAAGCTAAAATTGTTTTAATCATATGAACCCTTTTATCAAAAGTAATAAGTGTTCATTAACTTTTAAAACGTGCAACTATATCGACTTAAAAAAGAACGACACTTGAAGTTGGATTTCAACTATAAAATCGCTAAATATCTTCAAAATGCTGAAAAACTATTTTCCCGACATACGCGTAACTCCTCTTGTAACTTTCCGTGTCATGAATATTTGAACAAAAAAAATATTTTCCCGACATACGCATAACTCCATCTGTAACTTTCCGTTGTCAAAAAATTGATTGGAAACTATGAGCAATTTCCCGTCAAGCAAAGAAGTTCGGTGTAATTTCCCGAGGTTCGGGAAAGTGTGCAACTTCCCGTCAAGCATACTATAGGGAAACTCTTCCCATCTAATTGTATCAATAAAAATAATAAAGCTTTTTGTTTAAATTTTTTGAGGGTAAAAATATTAAAATGATGAAGTAAATCAGATGCGAAAAAGAGGTGCTCCCTCAATATTTTTCGAAGATTAATGTATGAATGAACGCATTATTTACGAGGGAAGATGTATTATTCTTTGACATCAAAGTCAAATAATAAACAAACTTTCTGATGTGCATAACTAAATAGAAAAACGCCGGCTTTACTGCCCAAAAAAGTAAAGTACAAATACTTAGGTGGCTAATTTATATCAATCAATATTCACTCTATAATACTTGCTAATAAACAATCAATGGAACTGACTAAAGTGATTAAATCACTAAGTCATAGCTGTTATTAATTGAGCTTCTAACTCACATACCGACATAGGTTTTACGGCAAGTCCGTGCGCTAAGCGGAAGCTTCTAATGGCTAAATTAATACTTCGGCTCCTAGCCAATAGCCGACATTAGCTTTTGTAAAATAACAAGCATATTAAGGGCAATTTCAACCAAAAATAAATACATGTTTGAGGGGGCTGCTGCAAGCTCAAAGCTGCCGATGATTTTTTCGTTGTAAGCCCTAGCTTTTACCACAAACCAGAACCACCACTTACGAATCAGGCTAAATTATAAGTAACTTTTGTTTCATAAAATCGATAAACACACGATTTTTATTAGGTAGGTATTTACTTTGCACAAACTGTAAACAAATATCACCTTGGTAATTCCCTGTTAGCCGCCAGTCTTCTAGTAATGGAATGAGCTTCCCCGTTTCAATAGATTGTTGCGCGATATAATCAGGTAAAGAACCAACACCAAACCCCTGTTCAATTGCATCTCTTCGCATTTCGCTGTGATTAATGAGATATGAACCTGTAACTTGTACGGTAGTTTGTTGATTTTTACTACTAAATCTCCAACGACTATCAGCCATGTTTTCGCCTAAGCATATGCATGCTAAATCTTTTAAATCATCGGGATGTGATGGTCGCTTATGTTTTGATAAAAAGTCAGGGCTAGCGCATACAACATTTTTAACTTGCCCAAGTTTGACGTTGACCAAGGCTTCAATGGGATTCTCATTAATATGAATCAAGAAGTCTACACCATCATGGATAGGATCTAAAATACGGTCGGATACTTTTAAATGCAGTTGAATATCTGGGTAGCATTTCAAAAAATCAACAAATATTGGCCTTAATACTTTATTAGCGAGTGATTTTGGTACAGCTACCCTCAATAGCCCACTAACTGTTGATGTTGCAGAACGACTGGCATTAACAGCTTGATCAGCAGACTCAACCATCTGCTTACAATAATTAAATGTTATCGTTCCTGACTCCGTTAATGCCAGTTGTCGTGTAGTACGCTGTAATAGTTTGATGCCTAATGCATCTTCTAACCGGCTAATTTGACGACTCACTGCTGAAGGTGTTACCCCAAGTTTTATTGCCGCTTTACTAAAGTTTCCCTGCTCAACCACAGTGACAAAAATTGCCATGTCGGACAATAAAGGGATTAATTCATTTGTACTCATTGGGCACAAGTCCTATTACAAATAGATATATTGTTTTAAATAACTCATAGATTAACATAGTTGCATTGAAATAAATGAGTTGTTGCGAGCATTCTTCGCATAGTAAGAGGTGAATATGGAATTACTAATAAATACTTATATGGCAGAAATTATCGCGGTGAGTACAATTGCTATTTTTATGGCGATGTTACCTGGGGCTGATTTTGTGATGGTTACACGAACTAGTATCTCCAATGGCCGTTTAGCTGGTTTATATATGAGCTTAGGGATGTCTTTATCGGTTTGTATTCATGCCAGCTATTCAATTGCAGGATTAGCAGTAGTCATTGCAAATTCAGCGTGGTTATTTTCGGCAATCAAATATTTAGGTGCTGCTTATCTTATTTATCTTGCTTGGCAGTTATTAACAACACGCGAAACTGTAAATAAAGACCAAAGTAATTCAACTACTCAAATGTCACCTTTTATAGCATTACGTATGGGCTTTACTTGCAATATATTAAACCCTAAAACATCTATCTTCTTCTTAAGTATTTTTACTCAAGTGGTGTCTGTAGATACCCCGTTGTTAATGCAAGCTAGTTATGGGTTGATCATTATTTTGGCACATTTTATTTGGTACAGTGGTGTTACTTTACTGTTATCACACCCAAATATATTGCCTCGCTTCAATCGACAAAAACAAAAAATTGATAAGATAGCAGGATTTGTATTGATGATAATTGCGTTAAATCTCATCTTAGTGAATTATGCATAGTGACTGGCGGCTTTGCTGTCTATCAAAGTGAAGTTAGGTCAACGTATCCAGATCATCAAAAGCACAGCTAAACTTTAACGATGCTAACGTCCGCTCCCGTATCTTTGAAGAAAGCGTCCATGCCTTCAGTGAAGTTAAATATCTGTTGCTTCCGAAAGCTCAAGTGCGTCATCTACTTCAACACCAAGATAACGAACCGTGCTCTCTAGTTTCGTATGCCCAAGTAATATTTGAACTGCTCTCAAATTTTTTGTTTTCTTGTAGATTAAAGATGCTTTAGTTCGTCTCATGGAATGAGTACCATATAATGTGATGTCTAAACCTATACTTGAAATCCACTTTTTAACAATCCTTGCATATTGACGGGTAGTTAAATGAAAGCCTTTTTTTACTCTACTGCCAAATAAATAATCACCAGAACCAAGCGATTTTTGTGCTATCCACTCTTGCAGTGAATCTCTGGTTTTTGTGGTTAATTCGAATTGAACTGAGCTACCTGTTTTCTGTTGAACAAGCATGGCTCTGGACTGAATATTACTTCCATGAGCAACATTCAAAACTTTTAGTTTAATAAAATCACAGGCGCGTAATTTACAGTCTAAAGCCAAATTAAACATTGTTAATTCTCGCAGATTGTTTGCAAGCTCTAACCTTATTCTAATTGACCATATTTCTTCGAGTTTTAGGGGAAGTTTTTGACCAACTAGTTTGCCTTTATTCCAGCAGGATTTTCGTGACGTTGATTTGCTGTTATACATGATAGTGCTCCTTTTATGAAGAGCCTATAAGTATGGCTGGCAACACTAAATTTATTGATAGCAGACATTATGCGTATGTAAGTGAGGAATGCTTCAAATAGCCAAAAGCGGAAATTAGCTTTTGATTTACTATGGGTTGATCAGAGCCTAAAAGCAGACGTTAGACATATTATTACTTTTCGGTTTTTCTATCTAACTATGGGGCACATAGTTAGATAGGTTTTACGATAAGTCTGTGTGCAAAGCGGAAGCTGTTGGTATCAACATCACACCTCTAATGGGGATTGAAAATTATTCACCTATGTTAGGGCATGACTTGAGCAATGAAAATTTAACTAATCGAGCGATGATGCTATACGCTAATAATTTTGCCTATATGAATGATAATGGCGTTACCATATTACAACCAGATAAAGAAGCTAAATTATTTAATTATGTTTTTAGTCAAAAATCACTGGTCGCTAGCGATAGAAACGATGAGTTGTCTGATATAGCCTTAGCTCATGCTTTATGGCGGAGCCGTGCTTTTAAAAATGATTGGTATCGATTTTCGATAAATGTTCAGGTTAATAGCCTTGATGATGAATTCGCTATAAGTGATTAATAATTTATCCTTTGTTTATTGGGTGTTAGATTGAAAACAAATAAATTTAATATTTTAGCAAATAATTTACTTACCTTAAGTTTTCTTTAAGGAGGGTTTATTAAAGTTACATCATAGGCAACGAGGAGGTTTATGATGTTTAATTTAGTTTCTAATCATTCTAGAAAAAATATTACTAAAAAAAGTGATTCTGCTTTCACATTAGACTTGGATGTCTTTGCAAAAACTTCACCTGGTAGAACTGATGTAGAGTCCTTTATTATAAATGGATTTCAAAAGTCTTATAACGCTAGTGTTTCAGTGAATATGCCTTGGGTTCTAGCGATTAAAGATGGACAGTTCAAAGCCGCATTAGGCATAAGAAGTGCCGTCAATCCTTTGTTCATTGAGCAATACTTAGATACTCCAATTGAAAATGTTATATCAAATGTGGCGAGTAATGTGTCACGTGATGAAATTGCTGAAATTGGTAATTTATATAGCAATGCCAAACGATTTACCCTGCCTTTGTTTTTGGTAACAGCAGTATCTTTATTTTGTAATAACTATCGCTACATGGTGTTTTCAGGAACTGAGCATGTTTTAAAACTTATACAAAAAATAGGTGTAGACACTCGGTTTATTGTAGATGCCGACCAAAACAAACTTAATCCATCAACGGATGACTGGGGAAGTTACTATCATACTAACCCCAAAGTGGTTTCAATATCATTGGCCAGTGTCATGAGTATTATTGAAAACAATAATACTTACGCTACTTTGTTCTCTGCATTAACCCCTAAAATTGTTCAAACCACTTCTCGCTTGCGAGGAGAATTATCATGAGAGAATTACTTTATAATTTTAAAGAAAACGATATCGCTATTGAATCTAGCGCTGGTTCTCTATCTTATGAAGCATTATTTGATAAGGTAAATAAGTTATCTGTATGGTTTAAAGAGCGCCAAATAACTTCTGTGTGTATTTATGCTCAAAACTCAATTGATTGGATAGTTGTTGATTTGGCATGTCAACAATCAGAGGTGGTTTTTACACCGATCCCGTTATTCTTTACTGATGAACAATTTAATAACCTTGTAGCGTCAGTAAAACCAAATGTTATCTTCAGTGACAATATTCTACCGTTTGAAAGTGATGACGCATCACATAACTTAACGTTAATCGCCTATAAAATCGCTCAAAATGATATGGCTGAATTTCCTATAGGTACAGCTAAAGTCACTTATACATCAGGTTCTACTGGTCAGCCCAAAGGTGTATGTTTAAGTAAAGATAATCAATATAACGTTGCGATATCTTTAGTTGAAAGAATAGGACTAATGAAGCCTCGACATTTATGCCTTTTGCCACTTCCAACTTTATTAGAAAATATTGCGGGTATTTATAGTCCTTTCATTGCCGGGGGCACGGTTATCGTACTGAGTGATAATGAAAGAGGCTTTCAGGGAAGTCGGTTAATTAATCCTCAACAATTACTCGCTTGTATTAGTGAACAACAACCTAACTCGTTAATCTTAGTGCCAGAGCTTTTACATGTTTTAATACTTGGTGTTGAGCAAGGTTGGACACCACCTAAGTCACTAAAATTTATAGCGGTTGGAGGTAGTAAAGTTTCAAATAAATTAATTGTAAAAGCAAGAGAGTGTTTATTACCTGTTTTTCAAGGTTACGGTTTGTCAGAGTGTGGCTCTGTGGTGAGTTTATGTACACCTTTACATGACAAAATAAACAGTGCAGGTAGCCTATTACCTCACTTAAAAGCAAATGTTAAAAATGGCGAATTGGTCGTTACTGGAAATACTTTTTTAGGGTATTTAGAGGATAAAAATTCTTGGTATCCAACATCCGTACAAACAGGAGATATTGCCAGTATTGAAGAAAATACAATTTTCATCAATGGCAGAATCAAAAATATTCTGATCAACTCTTTTGGACGAAATATTTCCCCTGAGTGGGTCGAATCAGAAATTCTTTCAACAGGTTATTTCCAACAGGCCGTTGTCTTTGGTGATGGCAAGCCTTTTTGTACTGCGATTATTTATTCAAATATAGCAAATTCAACACACGCATTATTGCAAAACATCATTGATCAAATAAATGACTCGCTACCTGATTACGCCCAAATAAGAGCATTTGTTAGCCTTGAAAAACCACTGGCGTTTGAAAAAGGGCTACTAACGTCAAATGGCAGACCCAAAAGGGCTGAAATTTTTACTGAGTTTAAATCTCAAATTGAAAATGCATACCTAAATACATCAATTGCATAGGATAAATTATATGAACCTTTATCAACGATTATTAACAGAAACAACCCAAGAACGTGAATACCTACTATCTGCTCCTATCATTAAACGATGTTTCGAAGGAGATATTGTACTAAGTGATTATGTGGCCTTTCTAACGGAGGCTTATCATCACGTTAAGCATACGGTGCCATTACTTATGTCTGTTGGAGCCAAATTACCTGAAAGTAAGGAATGGCTCAGAGAAGCCGTTGCTGAGTACATAGAAGAAGAGCTAGGTCATCAAGAATGGATATTAAATGATATTGAGCATTGTGGTTCGGACAAAGAACAGCATAGAAAAAGTACGCCTAATCTAGCCACTGAATTAATGGTCTCTTACGCTTACGATATGGTAAATAGGATAAACCCATTAGGCTTTTTCGGCATGGTTCACGTGCTTGAAGGAACCAGTATAGCAATGGCAGACAATGCTGCTGAAAATATAAAGCAGACATTAAATCTACCGACAAAAGCCTTTTCTTATCTTCGTTCTCATGGCTCGTTAGATATTGAACATGTAAAATTCTTTGAAGGGTTAATGGAAAGAATTACTGATAAAGCTGAGCAAGATTTAATTGTAGAAAGTGCCAAAAAATTCTTTATTTTATATGGTGATATGTTTAGAGGTTTATCTATTTCACCCGCTAAAGAGTTCGCTGCATAGGAGGTAATTATGAAACAAGAAAAAATTTGCCTAGTTACTGGTGCGTCAGGAGGGATTGGTCGTGCAATCTCTCGTGAATTAGCAAGTGCGGGTTACACCGTGATTTTGCAAGGAAGGGATCTTGATAAGTTAACAGATATTAGAAAGGAACTAAGATATAACTCACATATCGTTTGTGGTGATCTTACTGATGAAAATGCTCGAAATAGAATACTTAATGAAGCGTTTGACTATGGTGATATCGAGTTACTGGTTAATAATGCTGGTATTTCTAGTTTTTCAGATTTTCAAGATTTAGCAAAAAGAGAGTTAGTGAACTTAATGGATATAAACTTACTTTCCCCCATGCTTTTTACACATGAATTCTTAAAGCGGCTTAGTCCGTCTAAAAGTACTAATACTAATAAGGTTAAAGCAACAATAGTTAATGTTGGCTCAGCTTTTGGCTCAATAGGCTATCCTGGCTTTAGTGCATACTGTGCGAGTAAGTTTGGCCTTTATGGTTTTACTGAGTCCTTGAGTCGAGAATTGGCAGACTCAAACATAAGAGTTGCTTATTTTGCTCCAAGAGCAACACATACAAATATCAACAGTGACATTGTTGATGAAATGAACAGATCATTAGGGAATGCCAGTGATTCACCTGAGTTTGTAGCAAAAGAGTTTATGACGTTAATTCATAGTAATAAAACTCGCAAATTTGTTGGCTGGCCTGAAAAGTTTTTTGCGCGGTTAAATGGTGCTTTCCCTGAAGTTGTTGACCGAGCGATAGGTTCGAAACTTAATAAGATAAAAAATTTTTTTAATAAAGATAGCGCTGCTGACGCGGTTTCTGAAATATCGTTAGTAGAGGAGAAATAGAAAATGAAAACGACTAAAAAGGTGTTCTTATTTTTGATCAGCAGTTTTATTTCACTTGGTTCGTTGGCAAATAACGCCAATGACTTTGACGATAAGTTGTTATATTTGCAACATGAATGGGCGAGTGTAAATTATACATTGAAAGGTAATAGTCAAGAAGACGCATTTGATGAACTCTCTGTAGCAGCGGAGAGTTTTGTTAATAAATATCCTGAACGAGCAGAAACTTGGATTTGGAAAGGAATTATACAATCTAGTTACGCTGGGGCAAAAGGTGGTTTAGGCGCATTGTCGTTAGCTAAGCAAGCTAAAAAATCTTTCGAAAAGGCGATAGAAATTGATGATTCAGCATTATCTGGCTCAGCTTATACAAGTTTAGGTACTTTATATCATAAGGTTCCAGGCTGGCCGATTGCATTTGGTGATGATGATGACGCAAAAGCGTTTTTAGAAAAAGCCTTAACTATTAACCCTACAGGAATTGATGCAAACTACTTTTATGGTGAATTCATGTTAGATGAACGAAAATATGAAATAGCCAAAAGACATTTGGCCATAGCAAAAGCAGCTCCTGCACGTGAATTGAGACCTTTGGCAGACAAATACCGAAACGATGAAATAGAGGTGCTTTTAACTAAAGTTGAAAAGAAACTGAAAAAGAAAAAACACTAATAATCTTTATTGATGCGTAAAAGTTTTCTTAAGGTTTCCTTAAGAAAACTTTTTTATACTTGAAAGGCTTATATTTTATCGTGGTGAATTATGAAATTTTCAGTCATTCCAATTGTATTATTATTCTTTTTATCCCCGTTGCTTTATGGCAACGATAGTACTCCATTGACTTATAACGAAGTGATCAAGCCTTACAAAGGGAGAGTTGTTTATTTAGACTTTTGGGCCTCATGGTGTGCTCCCTGTAGAAAGTCTTTTCCTTGGATGAACGAATTAAAACATAAATTTGATAATGATAAATTTGTCGTCGTTAGCATTAATTTAGATGCTGATGAGAAACTAGCAGAGAGATTCCTTTCACAAGTTCCCGCTAATTTTTCTATTATTTATGATCCTCGCGGAGACCTCGCAAGTGAACTGCAATTAAAAGGAATGCCCAGCAGTTTTATTATTAATACTGAGGGCAAGATAGTGAGTGCTCATATGGGATTTACTGAAAAGAAAAAGTTACGTTATGAACAAGAAATTAAAGAATTACTACAAGGAAATCATTATGCCAATAATTAAAGGTTTACGTGGGGCGCTTATGCTTAGTTTCGTTCTGTTGACTGGATGTTCAAGTTTAGGGGTCGAACCTTGGGAAAGAGATTTATTAGCGAAAAAAGAAATGGCGTTAACAAGTGCTCCAATTGATGCTGCCTTAGATGATCATATTTACTTTAGTAAGGAAGCAACAAGCGGTGGACGTAGTTTTGGTGGAGGAGGCTGCGGATGCAACTAGAAAAAACTAAACCTAATTTAAAAGCGTTATTAACCACCGCATCTTGCGCTTTGCTAGGTGGAACTGTTCAAGCACAAACCGATAAAAGCTGGCAATTTGACACTGCGATTATGCAATATGCTGAAGTGGATAGGGTAATGGCCACTGAAGCCATTATTGCGGGTCAAAAGAACTTCGCTAATGATCAGGTGCTTAATTTAAAGTTGACCATTGATGCGTTAACAGGGGCATCGCCAAATGGTGCGGTTGCACAACCAACACCTCAGACCTTTACTAGGCCATCTGGTAATGGGCAATATATTGTTAAACCGGGGGATACACCTTTAGATGACACATTTAAAGATACGCGAGTACAATTGACAGGTCAGTGGACCCAACCATTGTGGCAAAATTATACCGTTAGCGCTGGAGGGAACTTTTCCAAAGAGTATGACTATATGTCTGCTTCTGTGAACGGCAATATTGCTAGAGATTTTAATAAAAAGAATACGACCCTTTCAATGGGGATGGCTTATGCGTATGACATTATTGAGCCAGAGGGAGGAATTCCAATGCCTTTGGCTAGCATGGTAGTTGGTGACTCTAGTGATCCTAGTTTTGATGAAGACTTTGAAAATACGCGTATAGGTAGTGATGAGTCAAAATCGACACTTGATTTATTATTTGGAATCACACAAGTAATCAACCGTCAAATGATTGTGCAATTCAATTATTCGTTCTCTACAGCCAGTGGCTACTTAACTGACCCGTTCAAGGTGCTTAGTTCAGTTAATGAAAACGGGGAAACTCAAGAATACCTGTATGAGCACAGACCTGATGAACGAACCAAGCATGCTTTTTTTAGCCAGAGTAAGTATCACTTTGATAACGGGATATTAGATGCCAGTTATCGATTTATGACAGACGATTGGAAAATAGACTCTCATACTATTGATGTCAGATATTTAATTCCATTTGAAAATGGTCACTTTATTGAGCCACACGTTCGGTTTTATACCCAAAGTGCGGCAGAGTTTTATCAACCATTTTTAGAGCAAGCTAGCGCGTTGCCTGAATATGCGAGTGCTGATTATCGTATTGGAGAGTTAGACACTTATACGGTAGGCGTTAAATATGGCATGCCGATGGGGAGCGGTAATAATTTAGCTTTTAGACTTGAATACTATCACCAAACACCTAAAAGTAATGGAACAGAGGAGATTGGTGTATTAAAAGGAGTTGAGTTATATGAGGAAGTTGATGCTATAATTGCTCAGGTAACTTATTCATTTTAATTATGTTTTATGGCTAAAATTAACTCTGTCAAAAGAAGCGTGAAATGCCAATCTAGAGGTGACGGCTTCACGCTGTCATTTTTTTCTATGGCGAGCTTGTGTGAAATATTAGTTGATACACAAGATAAAGCATTGGCAAAAAAGATGGGGTTAATTGCCGCGAATGAGGCATGGAGAATAGAAGATAAGTACTCTCGCTATAATAAAAGTAGCCTATGTTCAAAGATGAACGCAAAGGCTGGTGAAATTGTAGCCATAGATAATGAAACTTATCAATTATTAGCGTTTGCCAACCAATGTTATGAGATGAGTGAAGGTGCTTTTGATATGACATCAGGCATTTTAAGAAAAGCATGGCGTTTTGATGGCAGCGATAATATTCCTAGTGAAGAAATCGTTGAAGAATTACTTGAATTTATTGGTTGGCATCATGTTAATTACTCTCCTAAAACTTTTTTGATGAAGCAAGGGATGGAAATTGACTTTGGTGGTTTTGGTAAAGAATACGCTGTTGACAGAGCTATTTTACTTTTAAGTAAAGTAGCTAATGTGCCATTTTTGGTTAATTACGGTGGTGATCTCGCTGCTTATGGCAAGAAACAAGGTGATGCAGCGTGGCAAATAGGTATTGAACATCCGGCTTTCACATCGAAAAAATCAACTATTGTGACGGTAAAAGAAGGTGCGATAGCAACCAGTGGTGATGCTAACCGATTTTTATTAAAAGATGGTCAAAGATATAGCCATGTACTTGATGTTAAAACAGGCTGGCCAATTAAAGATTCACCCGCTTCAATAACCGTAGCGGCACCTAAATGCATTCAAGCGGGATTTTTGGCTACATTAGCGTTATTACAAGGAAAGAGTGCAGAAGCATTTTTACAACAACAAGAAATTATGCATTGGGCCATACGATAACTAAGCATAAAGATGTAAAGAAATAGGGATAGTGTGAGTAATGAGGTTATTATTAGTTGAAGATGATATACACCTAGCAAACGGTTTACGTGAATCATTAAGACATGAAGGTTACTGTGCTGATGTGGTCTTTAACGGCAATGATGGTTTGAGCGCCATACAAAGCGGTGACTTTGATGTAGTCATTCTTGATTTAGGTTTACCTGATATCGATGGGCTATCAGTGCTCAAAAAAGCTAAGCAAATCAATAAAGCCCTTCCTATTCTTATTTTGACGGCAAGAGATGGCATTGAAAGCAAAGTACAGGGATTAGATTTAGGAGCTGATGATTATTTAGCTAAGCCATTTAGTATAGAAGAATTACTCGCAAGAATAAGAGTTTTTGAGCGAAGGCTAGGTACACATTCTACCTCGGTTATTGAACATAAAGGCATCTCGCTAGATACCAAAGCGCATACTATTATAGTTGAAGGCACTGAAACCAACTTTTCAAGAAGAGAATATATGCTTATTAAATCATTGATAGAAAATTTAGGAAGAATTCAATCAAAAGAACAATTAGAAAGTAAGCTCTATGAATGGGGTGAAGAAGTTGCCTCGAATACAATAGAAGTACACATCAGTAATATTAGAAAAAAATTGCCTAAAGCATTTATTAAAACCGTCAGGGGAGTTGGTTACGTAGTGAGTAAAGGTTAAATGAGTATACAGCGCTATTTGCTGGTCGTGATCTTGTCAGTGGTAACCTTGGCATCCTTTGCCGCAGCCTTACAAGGATACAAAGCTAGTCGTAATAGTCTTTCAAGCATCTTTGATGAAGAAATGAAGTCGTTTGCATTAGCATTAATGAACAGCCCCATTAAACAGGGTGGACAACATACAACGTTACCTTCAACATTTGCCTATCAAATTTTCACTAATGATATATTACTGTTAAAAAGCAATAATGCCCCTCAACAAATCATAACTACGCAGAAAAAAGGCTTTGTTGATAGCAGCTTTTTAAACAAAAGATGGCGAGTATTTGTTCTTGTTGATACTGATAGCAAAGTGATTGTTGCACAATTAGTAGAGCAAAGGGTGGAATCAATTGAGCATGTGCTATTAGAAGCTATACTGCCAATAGTGTATGTTATTCCAATTATCGGTTTGTTCGTTTTCTTTGCAATAAACAGAAGCTTAAGACCGCTTAATTTATTATCTAAGCAGCTTAAACAAAAAAATGTTAACGACTTAACCCCTGTGAAAGTCAATGATAACTCTGCCGAATTAAAACCTATAGAACAAACATTAAACCTTTTACTTGAGAGATTAGAACGTTCATTTGAACGTGAAAAAAGATTATCTGCTGACGCAGCGCATGAATTAAGAACCCCGATAAGCGTATTAAAAATCACAGCCCATAATATTTCCATTGCTTTTGAAGATAATAATATAACGCACCAACATATTAACGAGTTAAATAATAATACCGAGCGTATGGCTCATGTTATTGAGCAAATTATTACGTTAAATAGAACAACACCAGAAAACTTTGAACAAAGTAAATCACAACTTGATTTACGGAGTGTATTGCAACAGGTTATTTCAGACAATTATGAGGAAATTGAGTTAGCACATCAGTCTATTTCTTTACAATCAGAGTCAGTTTCTTTTTATGGCGATGCTTTTTCACTTGAAATATTGTTCGATAACTTAATTAAAAATTCGATTAAATATAGTGGTGAGAACACCCAAACAAAAATTTCAACGATACAGGGTGGCGACACTGTTGAGGTTATTGTTGAAGACTCAGGCATTGGAATATCACAAGATAATTTAGATAAGGTATTTCAACGCTTTTATCGAGTAAAGCAACATGCTGAAACAGGTAGTGGTTTAGGACTTTCCATTGTTAAACACATTGTAGAATTACATGGGGGAATAATAGCCTTATCTAGATCAAATCTTGGCGGACTTAAAGTATCAATAACATTTCATTATAACACTAAGGTTGTAGATTGTGGTTAGGCGTAATCACCTATTTTCACTCCTTTGGCTTGTACTTGTGCTCTTGCCTTTTAATTTATGGGCGAAAACAAAAGAGTTTAATTTAATCATTGAAAACCATGTTTTCACCCCTTCAGAATTGAAAATTCCTGCCAATGAAAAGGTTAAGTTAATTATTCATAACAAGGATGAAGTGGCTGAAGAATTTGATAGCTTTGATTTAAATAGGGAAAAAGTACTATTCCCAGGTAAAAAAACAAGGATATTTATAGGGCCTCTTCCAGAAGGAAACTATGAGTACTTTGGTGAGTATAATCCCACTACTGCCAGAGGTGTTATCGTGGTGGAGGTGAATAATGCTGATTAATACTGTTATATTATTCCTGAAAGATTTGCTGCCCATTTTTATTCTTTTGTGTTTACTTAAAGTCAATAACGCGAATGCCGTGATTTCGAAAAAAGTAATCTTTATCATCGTTTTGCTTAGTATCTTTGGTGTTATCGCTACATTTAAGCTTTTGCCATTAATAGGGGAAATGTGGGATGGCACCGGGATAGAGATCTTACAAACGATTGAAGTATTGCTTGTATATGTTTTATTAGTTTTTAGTTACTCAAATGTTGCTTTAAGCAAATATTCATCTGTGAAGCAGCTCTATTTTATTTCATCAGCCATAGTTATTTTTGTTACGTTAAATACGAGTGTTTTTATCGTATTTTTAGATAGTTATATTACTAGTAGTGAATTTATAAAGCATATCATAGCAGGCTTAGCTATAGGGTTAGGTATATGTTTGAGTTTCAGCTTTTTAATGTATTTATTATTAGTCTGGTTAAACAAAAAGCAACGCTATTTAGTAACCTACACATTTTGGGCACTTTTTTTGACAGGGCAACTTAGTCAAATCATCAATTTATTGCAGCAAGTGGATATTATTAAAAGCAGGGCAGCGCTTTGGAATAGCTCAACTTTAGTTGAGGATAGCTCTGAATATGGGCACCTATTTAATACACTATTCGGATATGAGGCTAGGCCATCTTCAGAATTCATTACGCTATATCTCGGTAGTTTGCTTGTTCTTTATGGTTATTTTTTTATTCAACTTCGTCACAAAATTAGCGAGTCAAAACAGCCAGAGGGGAGAAATTATGAGCATTAGAGTGATATTAATAATACTGCTAATCTTTTCAAAGGTAGTACTGGCTGATGGAGTCGTTGTTGATAAAGTTTACCATCCTTATGTTTTACCGAATGAGAAAGAGTTTGAATGGCGATTAATGTCAAGACAAACAGAAAATAATACGCTTCTTGGTCAAAGGATTGCCTACGGACAGTCATTGAGTGAAACAGTAATGATAGAAGGGTATCTAGTTGGAGAAAAAACTGAAGTTGAAGATTTTGGTCTTCAAGCCTACGAGGTGGAAATCCGTTGGATGCTAACTGAGCAAGGCGAGTTGTGGGCAGATTGGGGAATGCTCTTTGAAGTTGAAAAAATGCATAAAAGCAATGACTGGGAAGTAACGACAGGCGTTTTATTTGAAAAAGAGTTTGGCCGTACTAGCCTTACTTTGAACTTATTCGGTATATATGAATGGGGAAAGAATCTTCAAGATGAAATTGAGATGGAGTTTAGGTTAAAGTATCGTTACCGATGGTTGCCACAGATTCAGCCTGCCATTGAAATTTATACTGGAGAAAATTATTTTGGTATCGGCCCAGCATTTATGGGAATTCAACGTTTTGATGGACAGAAACAGCTAAAATGGGAAGCTGGATTTATTACAGAGGTATCTAACTCAGGTAAAGACCACACCTTCAGGCTAGCATTAGAATATGAGTTTTAGATTTTTCTTATAAGTACCAAAGGAGAATGTTGAGTGCATTTTTCAGTTATTATGTTCGGGATCCTAATTGCTTTTCTGTCTTCAGTCGCCTTGATTCATAAAGCGGAAGGAAGTTCTGGTTTAAATATTAGAGCAAAGATGGCTAAGCATACGACATTATTTGAATTTACGATAATATATGGTTTGTTAATAGGCATATTAATAGATCTACTTATTGGTGATGCTCTTTACAACAAACTTTGGGGGCGAAAGCGCCAGAAGAATTGAAGCGCTTCTTATATACTTTAAGTTTCTGTACTTTCAGAAATTGATAGTGCATCTTCAATTTCAACGCCTAAGTATTCAATAGTGCTCTGTAGTTTTGAATGACCAAGAAGTAATTGTATAGCTCTTAAATTTTTTGTTTTGGCGTAAATAAGTGATGCTTTAGTTCGCCTAAGTGAATGTGTTCCATATTGAGTTACATCTAAGCCTAGTTTTGACACCCAATTTTTTACTATATTGGCATAATAATGGTAGCAAATATGCTGACCTGGCTTTCTTGGGCTAGGAAATAAAAAATCAGAGGAAGTAAGTTTCTTGAGGTATATCCATTGGCTCATACATTGTTGGGTTTTTGGTGTTATTTCAAATTGGACTTCTTTGTGTGTCTTTTGCTGTTCTATCATGGCACGTGATTGAACTAACGAAGCAGACGATATGTCACGTACTTTCAAGTTTATCAAATCACAAGCTCTAAGTTTGCTGTCGATGGCCAAATTAAATAGAACTAATTGTTCAAGTTTATTTTCGATTTCAAGTCGTATTCTAATGCGCCAAATTTCTTCAAGTTTAAATGCTTTTTTTTGGCCAACACGTTTACCTTTATTCCAAGCAGTCATGATCAAATCCTATTAGATGTATGGAATTGATAGTTAAGATGAAAAGTGGGCTTTATGCAGAACTTGTAGATTAATTACTTTTATGGCGCTTAGGGGCACACAATAACATAAAAGTTTAACTATTTGACCTCTTGCGCTTGCGCGATGAGTTTTATACCTTCGAAGGGATCAGCATTTAGCGCTTTACAATAGGTGACATACTCACACACATCTAATCGGCGCTCTTGATGTTCAATACGCTCAATTAAAGAATGGGGTTTGCCTAGTTTTTCAGCAAGTGCTCTCATAGAAAGGTTTGCGTCTAATCGTTTGGTTTTTAACCATTCAACTAAAGCAGTGTTTTCTGAGGAAAATATAGTTTTTTGCATCATGCAAAGATAAATCTATAGACACAGTGTACTCAAATTGAGTGCACTGTTTTTGCTCAGTTTTTATCATATTTATAAAAGGCAAGTATGAAGAAATTCATACACGCAAAACCACCGACCTGACGTGCTGATTTATGTCCTAGCACAAGGTAGCGGAGTTGCTAAATGAACGATTGGCTTCCTTTTATTGATATTTGATTTTTAATAAGGATGACAATCAATGAAAAAAGCATATCTATTAATTCTTTCAATTTCTCTTGTCACTACAAGTGCATTTGCTCAAAGAACTATTCTCATCAAAAATGACTCCATGATGTCATTTGAAGTCTTCGGTGGTGGCTATAAAAAATTACAACCGAATCAAGAGATGCCCATTAATTACAGTAACCCGCAATATTTAGCGCTGGAAAGGAACTTAAGCTGTAGAACAAGCTATGAGTGGAAAACCTCTTGTGGCGTCACGACATGGGAAGGCTATCAACCTCAAGTAAAAATAAATACTCGTTGTAAAGAAATAGAAAATAACCAATATGTTATTCGATTAAGTTGCGGTAACTAAGGACAGTAAACATGAAAAATATACTCAGTACATTATTGCTCTCTCTCACTTTATTTGGGTGTGCTAGTGTCGATAGAAGCAACTACTCTGACGGTTTAAACATGCTAGAAGGGCTACAACTAGCACGGACTCAAGATCTCATTGAATTAAAAGAAACAGCCCATAAAAACAAGCTGACTCAAGTGAAATCAACGGGTGGCAGCATGATTGATTTAGCTTTTGGCTCCGGCCTAGTGGGTTCAACATCTTTTTTCCTTGAATCGGGTAATTGGATGTCTACTGGCAACTTTAGCAATGGTGCTTCCTTAGCGACTTTTGTTCTAGATTCACTCTCAGGGAAAGGAATGAAATACCATAAATGGACGTACACCTATTTTTTCCACATGTCAGCTGAGTGTGATGATCGTGATTGTGCAAACTCAACATTGAGTAACTTTAATGACAAATTAAATGCGTTATATATAAAGGAAGCTAGAGAAGTAAAAGGGATCACTAACTATTTAGAAAAGCCATTTTTTAGCCCTTCAAATTTTTTTGCTAAATATGTTACAGGTGGAGCCACATACACTAGTGCAAAATCTGGAAAAGTGAAAGAGCATAAATTATTTAGCGTATGGGATTTGGATGAGCGAGATGATTATAAAAATGAAACGGTATGGGGAAATGAAACTTGGGCTGATTATCAAGATAAATTTAACCTCGGCTTTGGCTATAAACGAGATACAGAGCTACTTATAGAAGCAACAAAAGGCAATCAATCTCTTGTCGTTTTTCGAGGGGTTGATATGCAAGGTTTAGTTAAGAAGCAACCATGCTTTGGCGGATTTTTTATTAGAAATGGCCAAATAATTAATATCCCAGAGCTTGGCTGCATGGCGAAAGCCCAAGCGAAATCTTAAGGATATATCAACATGAAAAAATACTACCTCATTATTCTTTTATTATCTTTGTGCACCATGGGTAAATCATATGCCCTTAACGTCAAAGAGTTTAAGAGCCTTTGTAAAACAGACTTTGGCTCTTGCTCTAGGATTGCCAGAAATACAACAACCTCGCTTGGTTGGGGGTATTTTAAAGCGACAGGAAAGGTTTTTTATTGTGAAAAAAAGGCCTTGAAGCAGTCAGATAAACAGTTGGCGACGCAGTTTATTCAACATAGTAACCGTATGCTGCCAAGCGTATTCAGTGCAGTAGAGTTTCCAATAGCTTATATGAAATTTTTGCGAGAGACATACCCTTTAGAGACTTGTTCAAGTTAATTAAACAGCAATGTGAATATTACTCAATATATAGGAAAAAAGTATGAATAAAATGATAATGAGCATTTGCTTAATGTGCTTATCTTTTTCAAGCAGTGCTACAGGGCTTAATGGTAAAAATTACCTAGCTATGTGTGGCTCAGGAGAGCAGTTTGATGCGTGTATGATTGCTTATGGCGCCATGATAGATGGTTTTAACTATGGGATGATTGCCTATCCTACACTTGTCTTAAAGCAACAAGGGGAGTCAGTCAGTGATACTTTCTATTGCCGTGAAAAATCATCAAAAGTTTCAAATAAAGATGAATACCATGACTTTATTCAAGTGTTAAAGCGAGTTGATAGTGCTTTTTTAGAACAAGATCTCCCGTTAATTTATGTTAAGTATTTACAGCATAAATACCCGCTTAAGGATTGTCCTGCTTAGCAGGTTCATCTGATTTATTTGCTGAAAACAGTGATTGCTGAAGTGTTTGTATTTCTATAAACATATCAGCAATTGCCCAAAGCGACTGGTTAATTAGTCTGCTGTCTATATTACCTATTTCATCATTACTTGAAATCAACTTAATTAATGCAATAGCTTGAGTCGTTTTTTTATCGAGTTGGTCATAAGTTGCTAATGAGTTGTTGCCTGACATTAATATCTCCAATCTTTTGAGGTGAAAATACTATACAGGCAAATTTGAAATGGGCTACTAGTGCTGCAAACCCACAAGTTAATGAAGCTGACTGTAGTGGCCAATAATATTTGGCCACAAATCGCTTAATCCTAATTTATATATTTCACAACAAAGTAGTTATTACAGGAAGTTAGTAAATAATCCTTTCAATTGAAATCAGGCCTCAAAATCACGGATTTCTTTATTTTTCTCGCTATATTTGTGTAAACGGAAGGTTTTCTTTGTTTTTTATTGTTGTATTTGCGTTAAGGTTTGATTATAGTCAGTATTCGATAGTTTAATGAAATATTTCTGTGATTTTGTTATGAGCGAAGAATACAAGCAAGTTATCGACACTATTGATAACCTTAAAGAGAAAATTAAAGCATTAGAAGCACAAAACAACTCTTCACGAGACTTTGTGCTCCTCAAGGACTTTCCTAAACTAATTGAATCATATTGCATTGATAACAGTATTAGGAAAGCAGATATTTGTGTACTTGCTGGTATTTCAACCACCACTCTCACCCAAAGCCTCAAAAACCCGTTTAAAGCGTCTATGTCAACCATTGACGCATTGGCATCAGTCATTGGTTATCAGATTTTAATAGGCCGTTCATAATGCTTAAATTAAATAGAAGAGGATTAATAAAAGCTAATGGCGTTTTAGCTGGTGTTATTTCAGAATATACAGATCTAAAAAAAGAAGAATTTGTTTTTGAATATGATCATGACTACCTCAAAAGTGGCTCACCTATTGGCTATCACTATCCCTTAACGAGCACACCTTTTATTACAGACCATTTCCCCCCTTTCTTTTCCAACCTTGTCAGTGAAGGCTGGCTTCGAGGACATCAGAGTAAAAAAGCTAACATTAGCAAAGATGACTATTTTGGTTTATTACTCGCCAATGGAAACGAACTTATAGGCGCTATTTCCGTGATCCCAGACAAAGAGGTTTAATATGGCAGATGGTATTTGCAAGGGTAGTTTAAAGCCTACCAAGGAGAGCAACTTAATCAATGGTTATAGCAAAAGCCATTTAAAATCTTTCTATGGAGAAACTGGTTCTATTTACATTAAAGGCAGGGCGGATGAATTTGATGAACTTGTAATGGATCACACAACAGGAACATCCATCTCAGGAGTTCAGCGAAAGATGTTTATGCACCTTGAAAATGGTGTATTAATGCCAAGTAATAACGGTGAATACATCGTTAAACCAACACCTAGAAAATTCCCCTCACTTTCTGAAAATGAGCATGCCATCATGAAATTATCTGAGGCCGTTGGACTAAAGACTGCTCAATGTTCAGTTATTCCATTTGAGGATGGAGAGTTTGCTTATATCACTAAGCGTTTTGACCTAATTCCAAACTCTAACGTCCGATTTTTTATTGAAGATGGCGCCAGTATATGTAACGTAGCACCAAAGCATAAGGACAGTGATTCGCTGTCTTATGAGGGAGTGTTAAAACAGATGGTCGACAGTTGTGCTGGCGCACAAGCAGCAGCATTAATCGCTTTACGCATGTTGATATTTGGCTATGTTGTTGGCAATAACGACATGCACTTAAAGAACTTCTCTTTGTACCGTAAACCCACTAACAAAACGGTAACCTTTGATGGTTTTACGCCTGTTTATGACATGCTAAGTGTTGCGCCATATAAAGCATATTTTGGCACGGAGTTAAGTCTAAACCTGCTTAAATCTGAAGCAGAAGCAGCACAATACAGTAAGAGTTATGATGCATATGGTTACTATACATTCGAGGACTTCTATTTACTCGCACAATCATTAGGTATATCTGCTAAAGCAGCTACAAAACTAATTACTAGTTTTGTAGCTGCAATCGATAAAAAAGCACCTTCCATTATGATGAACTCGAATCTCCCAGCTGATTTAAAGCAATTTTTATTAGAGCGAATTGCAAGTAAATGCTCTGCAATGCGCCGAAAAATTATCACGTAAAACCTAACTATTATGTCTTTCGAAGTGGGCTTTAGAAATATTGCTGTTAAGTTAACATAAGTTGTGAATATGTGAGATGAATTCACAACTGATTTTCCCCAATTAATGTAGACATCTTTTAGTTCTAATTTAACTCGAGCATCCCATGCTTTCATAGTCGCGCATTTTTATTTCTTTGATAGTGTATCTATTTTGATTAACCACTTTATAAATAGAGTACATAATGAAATCATTTGAATTTTTTAATCACGTAAAAAGTCAGTTTAGTCTCAGTGAAGCTGATATGGGAAGTTTTCCTCATCGAGTACAATTAGAGAAAGATGAAAAGACTGGCGAGGTCATCTTGCCAATGCCTAAGTCGCTATATGGTGACATGGCTGAAGTCGGTGATGTGTTTTCGTTCAGTAAAGCGACAATACATAAGATATCTCTTGCCAACTTAAGTTGCAAAGTCAGAAAGTGGACCGCGTTTGTTCGCGAGTTTACTTCAATGACTCGACAACTTAAATCACCACGCCACCCATTAAATCGAATGATTTTTGAATACCAAGGAAAATGTTATTTATTGAAAAACAAGGGAAAAGTATAAGGTGTTGTCTCAGTAGCGCGTTTTAACTTTGCGAGTAAGCTTTTGTTTGAACAATTCAAATCAAAAGGAACATACTTATGCAAAAGATGAACAATGCGGTATCAAAATTTCGAGCAATAGATTTTAAGAATCAATTTAAACAACCTTTTAATACTTTCATCGAAGCGCTTGAAGCACTACAAGGGCCTATCGCTTATATGGGGCACACAGGTAAAATCGTTTGTTACCTCACTGATGGTACTGAAGTCTCTATTCCGGATAACTTTTTTACCCATACTCAGCTTAAATTTTCGAATGAAGCGCAAGCAAAAGCTTGGTTAAAAACATGTAAAGAGCAAGACAAACTGCCTATTTACGCATTTGACTCTAGAGAGTGTAAATTACAAATAATTAGTGCAAAAATACCGCTTGATGAGCAAATACATCAAGCAATGCGTCTTTATGATAAAGCGCTCATTTCTCAAGATGAAAATGAACTTGCGGATAAAAAAGTATCAGATTTTTTAGCGCTAGTTGTACTGAATAAGCAAAACACTACTCGTCGTATTCCAGCAGATTCAAGCCAACTATTAAGTGACTTAAAACCATTAGCAGAGCATATTAATACTGTTCTTACATTAGTTGCTAATACTTGGATAGCCACACCCGAATTAAGGCTTATGCAGTTATTAATGAATATCATCCAGCCTGCTGATGTCTCCCAGCTTTATTATCTTAGTGATAGCCAACTTAAAAACCTGCTTATTGACTGGACTCAGGAATTCAACCTTACACTAGATAGAGAGCAGCCCCATGACGACAATAGATAATGAAAGGATATTGATTCGAGCAGTACTCAATGTTTGCCAGCGATTATCTATTGATAGTGAGCAGCTACTCTCATCACTTGGCTTTGAACCATCCTTACCCACAGGGCATCAACCTAATCTGTCACAAGTAATAGAAGATAATCATGCATTGATTCAGTTTCTTCAAATTTACTTATGGCTAGATTCTATTTGTGGTGGTGATGTCGAATTTGTTAATTACTGGCTTGATAGTGAAAATAAGCAATTCAAAGCAAAACCACGGCAACTCCTCTTTAGTCAATCCGGTCTTGAGCAACTTTTTGATTACTTTGGGTTATTTAATTTTATGATTAAATCAAAAGCATAAACAAGAAGGGTAATATAGTGATGTACGAACCCGATGGTTGGTTGATTTTAAAATTCACTGATAAAAATAACGAACAAAACTTTTTTATAAGGTTTTTGGCTCATGGGCAGTAACTTTTCAACAGGAGACTCATGGCGCCTTTCTTCAGGGATACTAAATATTGATAGTGGTGTTGATGACAAAAACTATATTGATTGGCCTCAAGAGTCTGGCTCTGTTTACCGTTTGTATAAACAAAGAGAAGGGAAGTTATCCCTCTATAATGAAATTCAGGTGAATTACATTATAGAAGAAATACAAAAAGTTAATTACAAGGCTGAAATTATTTCATTGGATAATATAAGACAATAAGCGGTGTCGGTTATATTCTTTTACATATCAGCTCTTAGGTTTAATAACTTAGGAGCTTTTTATTTCTACATTTTAACTACACCCAAAATGTAACATCCAAAATTACTCATATTTGTTTCATTTAACGTCAGTTGCGCGTTTAACTTTTACAGTTACTGTCTTGTCTTAAACTTAAAATGAGACAGTAATATGAAGTTAGGCTACATTCGCGTATCAACCGTAGAACAAAACACAGCTCGTCAATTATCTAATATTAAATTAGATAAAATCTTTGAAGATAAATGCTCAGGATCTAACTCTGACCGCCCCGCGCTAAACCAGTTAAAAGATTATGCAAGGGAAGGAGATGTCGTACTAGTTCACGACATTAGCCGTTTAGCTAGAAACATAGAAGATCTAATTAACTTGATCCGTTTCTTTAACGATAAGCTAGTCACAATTCAATTTGTAAAAGAAAGCTTAATATTTAGTCATGACTCATCAAACCCTATGAATAACTTAATGCTTAACTTGCTTGGTGCAGTTTATCAATTTGAACGTGAAATGCTCTTAGAAAGACAAAAAGAGGGGATAGCTAAAGCAAAACTGGCAGGAAAATATAAGGGGAAACCTAATACAATTGACCGACAGCCGGTGTGGGATTTACTCGATGAAGGACTATCAATTCGTAAGATTGCTAAAGAGTTAAATATTAGCCCAGTTAGCGTTCAGAAAATAAAATTTGAAAGGTGTGAAAACACCTTGAATTAATACTAATCCAATTAATTAACTGGATTAGTCTGCATCAGTTCTTACGAATTAAAAACAGAGTTTGATATAAAATGACAATTCATAAGCTATTAGACTAGGATTACTATTAGTAACCTTAATGATCACTTTTAGCCATAAGCTGACATTAGCTTTTGTAAATTCATGATAAAACCCTAGACAATTCTAACCTTAACTATGGTTCCTAAAGCGATGATAATAAGTAATAATTGGGAAGCAGGAAAATTTTATTTAAAATGTATCTGACTCCGTTTATCTATGAATAAAGCTTATTTTTCGCTTGTATTGAGTAGTTAAATTGAACATTATAATCATACTATATTTTACTAGCTTATCTAAATATGCCTTTCAATAACAATATACGAGAACGAAATAACGTCAAAGTAACAGGCAATGGTGAAACAACACTTATGCTTGCCCATGGTTTTGGCTGTGACCAAAATATGTGGCGATTTATGCTTCCGTCGTTAGAGTCTAATTATAAAGTTGTACTATTTGATTATGTTGGATGCGGTCAATCGGATACCTCTGCGTTTGATAAAAAACGCTACCAAACTCTTGATGGTTATGCCCAAGATGTTATTGAAATTTGCGAAGAATTAAAGCTTCAAAATATTGTATTTATTGGTCACTCAGTTAGTAGCATTATCGGGATGCTCGCGGCACTTCAATCACCAACGCTATTTTCAAAAATTGTAATGGTTTGTCCTTCACCTTGTTTTTTGAACTTTCCGCCAGATTATTTTGGTGGTTTTGAAAAAGTTGACTTAGAAGAACTGATCAACTTAATGGACAAAAACTATATTGGCTGGGCTAATTACCTAGCCCCTTTAGTTATGGGGCAAAATAATAGCACCGAACTAATTAAAGAGTTGGAAGAAAGTTTTTGTTCTACAGATCCTAATTATGCCAAACCTTTTGCAAAGGCAACATTTTTTTCTGATGATAGAGAAGATTTAACCAAGCTTCACTTACCAACCATGATATTGCAGAGTAGTAACGACAATTTAGCATCGGTTGAGGTAGGTAAATACATGCATCAAAAAATACCCAACTCGGTTCTAAAAGTGGTTGATTCTCAAGGACACTGTTTACATATGACAGCGCCAGATACTGTGCTTCAAGCCATTAAACAATTTTTAGGATGAGAAAACCGACTCTCGACTCCTTTCCGTGTATTTTGATAATCACGGATATGCAGACAAATAGACTCGAGTATTGCAATAAATACGCGATGGAGGTGTTGGCTATAGATTCAAATAAAACAACTGAATATAGCTTGTTTGACATTATTTCTAAGGCTAGTTCTATATTCTTCGAAAGTTATATTCTGCCGACCATTGTTAGCTCAGGTTCATGCCAAGAAATACAAATATCGTTAATGTTGAATTCCAACGAAAAAGTCCCTGCTGTTGCCAATATTGAGCTAATCGAGTCAAAAATATTTTGGTCCATATACATAGCTGTTACTCGTGACAAACTATATCAAGAGCTTTTAGCTGCAAGAGAGCATTTAGAAAACAAAACTGAAGAATTAACCCTGTTAACAAGAATTGACCCATTAACAAGCTTACTTAATCGTAGAGCTGCAATTGATGATTTCACCAAAGTCATTCATCAACTACATCGCAACTTTGTGCCTGTCTCATTCCTACTCATTGACATAGATTGGTTTAAAATGATTAATGATACATACGGGCATGACCGAGGTGATGAAATCTTAATCGCCCTTTCTTCTATCCTGAAAAAAGTGACTCGCACTAGTGATATTGTGGCACGTTGGGGAGGGGAGGAGTTTTTAGTGGTCTTGTACAATTCAAATATCGAAAATACACGAATATTCTGTGAGCGACTGCATATAGAAATTAATAGCATTAAACTTACCGGAGATAATAACTTATCTATTAGTGTCGGGGTAGCTGCTTTAAAAGCCGATAATTTAACTTGTTCTGATGTCATTGAAAAACATGTCAAGGAAGCTGACATAGCATTATATGAGGCGAAAAATAATGGTCGTAGCCGAACTGAATTTTTTGACGATATAAACTTGAATTAGATATAACCTACTGTACCCTCCCATAAAATAATAACATTATGAACGAGCCTATGGTGCATAGTTCTCTATCAGGATAAAGGTAGATCTACTTCGAAATAAAGACAAAAGTGCTAAATGGGCTGTCCATATTATTGGGGCAAGATCAGCTAGCCATAAGCAGACATTAGCTTTTATGTTATTTACGACAATTCAAAGCTAAAGTAGAGAGGTTTATTGGCCACTTATGTATGTCGATATACCTGTCTTTCAATAAGATCCCTCGATGCTTCGGGGTCAGCCTTATGAGATACAGATTTCAGGGTATTTAGATAAGCTACAGGGACTTCATTCTCTATTGCGCCAACGATCACATGATTTAAGTACCAAGAATAAGGCAACAGGCTAGTATCAATTCTAGTTGCAACGTAAATTAATGCGGATATAGATTCACCAGCTTCGTTAATTACTTGGACAATCTGCTCATCGTAACCAACGCCCAGCCCCTCTGCTTTGTCTAAATATGTTTTTTCAGCATCATCCATTTCATACAAAGCACCTATGATAATGTCTGATTGATTACCAGTATAATAAGCATCACATTTAGCGGAGCCATCTTCACTTTTTTTATGAAAACGCAATTGATGTTTATCTAAAGTGAAACGGCCTATTTTAGTAGCGCTTGGCACTCTTGCACGCAAGCGTAATTCAGACATATTTGAACCATAAGCAAAATATTTCATTAATGACCGTTCATTTAATTTATAATTAGCCACTATAAAGCAAGCAATACAGGACGGCAAACGTGGTAAGTAATTCATTCTTAGACCAACCACTAAATAAAAGGCTATTGAATTGAGTTTACAATAAAATCTAGCACCTTATCACCTGATGTTGTATATGACGAATCGAATAGCGACTTTGGTTTATCTAGCATACCTCGTTCTACCATTTCTGTAACAACTTCAAAATCTAGCAGTCCTGTTTTACCAACCAATAAGTTGTCGATAGAGCCTTGTTTTGCAACGTTTAGCACATCTCTAAAACCTGTCAAGTATAAGTAATCTTTAGTAAAACCACCGCCTCGATAAACACGGGTTGTTAGCGTAAAAGCAAACTCTTTATCTAACGAAAATTCATTTAATAGTGCATGATATGTTTTAACGAAGTCTCTGTGCTCCAACATGTACTGTACCGCGATCACTCGAAGCGCAATTACCTTTAAGCGCTGTATTGTCAGACTTCCAGAGCAGTATTCACTGTACAGCGCAAACCCTTCTTGGGTATGTGTATTACCTGTCAATCCCAAACTAAAGACCTTTAAAGGATGCTTCTTAGCATTGATTGTCGTTAACATATGAATGCCTAATTCATGATAAGCAAACGCATGTAGTTCTTTATCGGTAAACTTAGCGTCTTTGTTTATTAGCAGTAAGGCTTTTTCATTATTTACCATTGCTTTGGCAACAATCTTCCCTGATTTCTCTATTTTACATTTAAGGCCCCATTCGTCTGCCTGAGATCTAAAGTAGTCTATTGCTTCATCGGCGGTTAAATATTTTTCTGGCTCTGTAACATCCTCGTCATTCAAATGAAGAATAAATCTAGCGTTAGCAATATCAGTTTGGTTAGGCTCTCCATAGTATTTCAAAGAGTTATAAACAAAATCATCGGTGCCAATTGAAGTTAATAAGTCAATTTTACTCGCTAAATTATCGATTACATGGCGATATAATTGTTGAATACCCGCATCAAAAATGTCATCAACTGGTAACTTGTATAAGCTTTCTCGAAACTTATACGGATTCATATTTAGCTGCTTATAGTTAAAACTTGGCGCAATATAACTATTTTTATTGATAAAACGATTTTTCTGAGCAACTAAGTTGATTGGGTTAATAAAATTAAGTGTTTCAACGCTTTTACAAAGTGAAAACAACTTTTTATCAAGCTCGACAACTTCTGGGCTAACGTTGGAAGAAAGAATGTCAGCTTTTTTTGTGCGTGTTTTATTAGTGTAACGACGCATAAAAAATGCAGCCGTTTCACTGATAGCATCTTTAAAGCCTGCCTTTAAATCTTCTAGAACCAACGGGTACACTTCACCCGACGTTTCATCCATAAATACTTTTTTAACTTCTGTTGGCAATACTAATGTATTATCAAAATGCGCATTGATGTGTGAAATTAAATAGCCACGACCATGAAAAATGTCATCCGTAGCAGCTCTAACTTCAATATTAGGCAGCGCTATTTTATTTAGCTGTCGTTCAAATTGGCTAGCAACCTTTCCCCATCGCTCAACATCAATTTGCCCAGCACCAATATTGAATGTTGGCGTGCTTTGTTCAATGCGTTTGTAATTATACGAGTGGATATCAAATACAATTGCATTGCTAAATTGCTTTTCAATAACCGTCACTATAGCTTCTAATACATTATAAAAAGACTCGTGCTTACTGTGACTAATTGCTCGTTGCTTTTGAGTAAGCGGCTTTTGCCAAACTTGCTTATCCCATGCCGTCTTAAAATAAGTAGACAGTGTTTTAGCTCGGTTCAAGTCATACTCAAACCGAGAATCATTACCAATTAACTGAATAGGAAAAGAAGAGATGAGTTCATCAGTGTATGGATCTTCCTCATAGAAGCGCTCTTGTTGAGAGAGTAAGAACGATTTACCTAATTCAGCACGTAACCTATGACCGTTATGGATTGCTGCACAAATAAGTGGTGTATATTCATCTATTTTGACAATAAAAGAGCCATTATTAACTTCGGCATGAAAACACTCTCGCTTTTTAATGAGTTGAATGCACTCTTGTTCAGATAACGTGAGCATCGTCTATCGCCTTTCTAAATTCGTTTTTACGCTGAGCTAATGCTTCTTTGGCATTGACGACACTTTCAACAAAATCGATAACCTTTCTTTGTAATTTGACGTTATTCAATTTATTGATGCGCATTATACCACCAGGACTTTGTACATTTACTTCGATTAACTTTTCGTTGATTACATCGATGCCTACGAAATATAAACCATCGCGCACAAGCTTAGGGCCAATATGCTTACACAGTGCTTTCTCGTTTTTAGTTAACGTATGCTTGACTACAGTGCCACCTGCATGAACATTCGATCGAACTTCATTAGTGGCAGGAACCCGTTTCATAGCGCCAATAGGTTCTCCATTTAGCATCAATATGCGAACATCACCTGAATCAGCACCTTCTACGTACTCTTGTAGAATAACGTAATTCCCGCCATCACCGCTGTTAATATAAAACTCTAACAGTGAATGAAAGCTTTTCTGCGCATGCTTCTCTACTAAAATAACTCCTTGACCACCATATCCATCTAGTGGCTTCATGATCATTTTTCCTGAGGTCGAGTGATTCAATACATCAACTAAATATTCAGGGGTTTTAGATACATGGGTAACCGGAATAAAATGATTTGTTGGATCATCAAATGAAGCGGTATAAAGCTTAGTATTCGCGATACGTAAACCATCAATATCGTTCATAATAAACACATCATCACGAACTGAATCTAGGAAGTTTAACGTAATTGGGTCTAATGGTGGGTTGGCTCGCATGATGATGGTGTCGAACCCTGCAAGCGGTAATTGCGACTTTTTAAACTCAGCTTTTTTGTAAAAAGACATCACATTAGCAGGAGTAGCAACTCCCTTCTTGAAAACTTGACAAAATGCACTAGAAACTGAATCTCTCATGGTTAAGTTATGAGGAGTAGCTATTGCTACAGTATGGTTTCGAGATGTGCATTCATGTATTAATCTTAGTGTAGAATCTGTTTCAGGTTCAATTCTGTCCCAAGGGTACATTAAAAATAGAATATTCATATGTTACCTGTTGAATGTAAAATAATTAATCATGAGTGATCTGGTCAAGCTAGGCCGCACACTTTTTCTTTACACTTTCAAACTCAATTGGCGACATATCGTTTAAGCTCGTATGTAACCTGACTGAGTTGTAATATTTGATGTATTTCTCAACATCTATCCT
>Ga0209379_10000083_pt1 | contig 131754 bp, 118 predicted proteins | sample tdDd001_FD_187124 | JGI IMG/M metagenome (GOLD analysis project Ga0209379, IMG submission 187124) | Marine sediment microbial communities from the Atlantic coast under amendment with organic carbon and nitrate - tdDd00.1 (SPAdes)... | ecosystem: Environmental > Aquatic > Marine > Coastal >...
AACCGATCACCTATTTCGGGAAATGCCCAAAAATGATCGGTTCAAAGCGAAATGAGTGATCGGTTAATCCCGAAATCTATGATCGGATAATACCGAAATGGGTGATCGGTTCAGGCCGAAGCATGCAATCAGGCGTTTGGGTTCCATGGATATTAAATAGGCTGAATATAGATCCCGCCTTATCGGGTGCCGTCATTTTAACTACAGTAACTGATATATTCGGATTTATCGCATTTCTTGGCTGTGGAACTTTACTATTACTCTAATATTTAAAGCTATGCATTAAGAAACTTTTCGAGGTAGTTATGGAACAAAATAATTTTATCTACGGTTATTATTTCGACAAAAATAGTGGTAATGAAAAAATAGCCTCATTAGAGGAACTAGATACCAATAAGCAGCACTGGTTACATTTTGACTATACTAATCAGTCAACTAAACAGTGGCTAGAAGAGGATAGTCAGCTCCCTATTGTTGTCATTAATGCATTGTTAGATGAAGAATCTCGGCCTAGAGCATCACTTTTGGGCGAAGGTGTATTAATCGCACTTAGAGGTGTCAACTTAGCTGCAAATAGTAACCCAGAAGATATGGTGTCTATTCGCATTTGGTTAACAAAAGATAAAGTCATCAGTACAAGGCAAAGAACACTGCTATCAACTAAAGATTTAGCAAATGATTTTGAAAATGGTGATGGACCCACCAGTCCTGCACAGTTAGTTGCTATATTATCTGATTTATTAATTTCGCGAATGAGTAATACTATTTATGAAATAGAGGATAAAGTATCTGAAATTGAAGAAAATATATTAGCATCAAGCAGTTATCAATTACGAAATGAGCTATCTGATTTACGAAGACAAATAATAGCTCTTAGGCGCTATTTGTCGCCTCAAAGAGAAGCAATGATGCAATTGACCAGTGAGAAAATTACACTGTTTTCGATTGAGGAAAAGATCCAGTTAAGAGAGACAACAGATCATTTGATCCGCTTTATTGAAGATCTTGATTCGATCAAAGATAGAGCTATCGTTTGTCAAGAAGAGCTAACGAACTCGCTAGCAGAACAAATGAATAATCGCATGTTTGTACTTTCTGTTGTTGCAGCCGTTTTTCTTCCTTTAGGTTTTTTAACGGGACTTTTAGGTATTAATGTTGGCGGAATTCCTGGGGCTGAGTATGATAATGCGTTTGCTATATTTGTCTTATTACTATTTATCGTTGTTTTAGGGCAAATATGGTTATTTAAGAAAAAAGAGTGGTTTTAACTACATCTGACTACTTAATTTTAAATGCTATTTTATAAAGTTCTTTGTCTATTTATATGATTTTTACGCACAGCTTTATATTCTTGACAACTTTATTTTACTATCATCTTTGTTTAATAAAAAAAATTGATTAATAAAACGAAAATATTTCGCTTTTCAATAAATAAATTTAAGCACATTATAGCTTGGCAATCCGGTGATTAAATTTGAATGAGATGATAATGAAAAAAGTAATTTTAGCGTTAATAGTATTACCTTTAATTTTTAACATTGCTTATAGTGAAGAAGCTAAAGAAGAGTTAGAAAAAGCACCAAATTTTTACTTATTAAACCTATTATATGGCTGTAAATTAGATGCAACACAGGATGAAGTTAAAGAAGATAACTTAAATAAGTATCTAATTACTTGTATTAATGATGAATTAGAGAGCGCAGATTATCAACTAATCAACGTGCTACCTAAAGAAGAATAAATTTACCCTCCAACCAAGTATAAGTAACTCAAATTATCTAGCTTATTTCATAAATAGGTTATTTAATTTGAGTTAACTTATTTTAATAAGCTAAGTTTGACCTAACGAATTTTTGCCTCGATTTTACTACTCAAGTTTATGTTAATTAAAATGCCACATAAGGAAAGAGTTGAATAGCTTGCCTTATAATATCTTCTTTTTGGCTTTTAGCTAAATAAGCAGCGTAAATTTCCCTTGAGTATACTGGTGCATCTTCCACAATGTGTAACTGGTTACTTTCAATATATTCAAAAGCCATTTGTCTTGGTAGATAAGCGCTCCCTCCCGCATCTAAGAGAAAGTTCAAAGCGATCCTTGGCTGGCTCATAAAGTGTTTCGCTGGTGGAGCATCTTGGAATTCTCGCAAATGTTGACTATTAATAGCATCACCATAATCAACCATAATATAATTATCTAACGAAAATCTTTCTGATATATCATTTGGTTCTGTTGTCACTAAGTGTAAAGGTACTGTTGCTACTTTCTCTGTAATTAAATCTTCTACAAAAGGGGGATCGAATAAAAAAGCAATATCGATAACCCGACTAAGAACACTCTTTCTTAACTCAAGTGGAGAATATGTATTGGTAAGTAAGTTAACATCTTCAAGGTTGCGATGGATTTTTTTTAACCAATCTTGTAGAACGATGTCCCATATTGACATCATTGAACCAATTACAAGTTGATGGGCATTACTGTCAGCAATACCAACATCTTGTTTGGTTTTTTGCCACATAAAAAGCAGTTCATTAGCATGTTTAATTAATCGATTCCCTTCTGGCGTTAACTTTAAGTGTTTCTGACTTCGATCAAATAGCAACACACCTAAATCATCTTCTAGTAACCTAATTCTGGCACTAACCGCAGACTGGGTAATAAATAAATTTTCTGAAGCAATTCTAAAATGTAATGTTCGACTTACCTCAAGAAATGTTTTTAACAATTCAATTTTCATAGTTATCCTAAAATGTTATCAATCATTTTTTTTGATTGAACTCATCGAAATATAGCGTTTGATTATTCTATAAGCTGACTATACACTCCATTTAAATATTTACACTATATTTTAATAGCAGTTCAAAAATGCTAATAAGGAATCACTATGAAAATTGCAATTTTATCTCGAAACAAAAAGCTATACTCTACTCGACGCTTAAAAGAAGCGGGAGAGGCTATGGGTCATGAAGTGGATATTATCGATACTTTACACTGCTATATGGATATCACTAGTAGTCGCCCGACTGTGCGTTACCATGGCGAAGAATTGCCAATGTACGATGCTATTATTCCACGTATTGGCGCATCAGTAACATTTTACGGAACAGCCGTTGCTCGACAGTTTGAAATGATGGGAACCTTTAATATTAATGAATCTGTAGCTATCAGCCGCTCTCGCGACAAATTACGTTCATTGCAACTATTATCTAGAAAAGGTATTGGTTTACCCAGAACTGGTTTTGCAAGTAAGCCCGATAACATTAAAGATCTAATTAAGAATGTTGGTGGTGCTCCTGTTGTTATTAAATTACTAGAAGGTACTCAAGGGATAGGGGTTGTTTTAGCTGATACAGCAAAGGCAGCAGAAGCTATAATTGAAGCCTTTATGGGTTTAAAAGCAAATATATTAGTGCAAGAATTTATTCAGGAGGCAGGTGGTGCCGATATCCGATGCTTAGTGGTAGGTGGTAAAGTTGTTGCAGCAATGAAGAGACAAGGCGCAGAAGGCGAATTTCGTTCTAATTTACACCGGGGTGGCAGTGCCGAAGTTGTTAAATTAACCAAAGAGGAACGAGAAACAGCAGTAAATGCCGCTAAAGTGATGGGGTTGAATTTATGTGGCGTCGATTTATTACGTTCTCAAAATGGACCTATGGTGATGGAGGTCAATTCTTCTCCAGGGTTAGAGGGTATTGAAACGGCTACTGGAAAAGACGTGGCTGGTATGGTCTTTCAGTTTTTAGAAAAAAATGCAAAGCCAAACCACAACAAAACTCGTGGCAAAGGCTAATAAAGAGATACTCTTATGGATGTATTACGTATAGGGGAATTTAATATTTTGCCTGGTGAAAAGCAAAAAATTGAATTGCCTGTAGCTAAGCTTTATACAGATGCAAATGTTTCTTTGCCTGTTCATATTATTCGTGCAAAAAAAACTGGTCCTGTCATTTTTATTAGTGCTGCCGTGCATGGAGATGAACTAAATGGTATTGAGATCATTCGACGCTTAATTGAGCAAAAAAAATTAAAAATACTCAGAGGTACGGTGATAGCTGTACCTATGGTAAATGTTTATGGTGTTGTTAATCAAAGCCGTTATATGCCTGACAGAAGGGATTTAAATAGATGTTTCCCTGGTTCAGCTAAAGGCTCTTTAGCTGGTAGGGTGGCCTATATATTTTTAAATGAAATAGTTAAACACTGTGATTATGGTATTGATTTACATACTGGGGCAATTCATCGCTCAAATCTACCTCAAATTAGAGCAGATATGTCTGATGATGTAACTAAAGAACTAGCTGAAGTCTTTGGTGTGCCTGTTGTTTTAAACTCTAATTTAGTAGACGGTTCACTACGTGAATCGGCTCTCAAGAATGAAACAAAAATTTTATTATATGAAGCAGGAGAAGCATTGCGCTTTGATGAGTTTTCAATTCGTGCTGGTATGAAAGGTATTTTGAATGTATTGCAACATTTAGGCATGACAAGAAAAACAACTGCGTCTAAAAGAAAAAAACTTGCTCCCTTTATCGCCAATGGCAGTCAATGGGTGCGAGCAAATGCCAGTGGTATTGTGCATAATTTAGTAAATTTAGGCGATCAAATAACTAAAGGACAAGTGTTAGCTGAAATTGGTAGTCCTTATGGTGAAATCATTGACTCTGTAAAAGCTACACGCTCAGGTATATTGATTGGTAAACAAAATATCCCCTTAGTACAAGAAGGTGAGGCTATGTTTCATGTTGCTTATTTTAGTGAAGATGATGAAGAAATTGCAGATCATATAGAGAATGTTCAAGAGCAATTATTACCTGAATTAAATGATAATTAAGGAAAAAATTTAATGGCTGAAAAAAACAAAGCAATTATTGGTCGCATAGAGTCAATTGCATTACCAGCACTTGAAATTGATGAACTACAAGTCAGAGTTGACACAGGAGCAAAAACTTCGTCTTTACATGTTGATAATATTGTAAAAAAAATACACAACGGAAAACACTGCGTTACCTTTGATATCCACCCTGACGTACACAATGTAGATACTGTTGTTGAATGTATTGCCCCAATTAGTGATATACGCAAAGTGAAGTCATCTAATGGGACATCTGAGGAACGCTACTTAATAGAAACCCCGGTTGTGCTAGGTAATGAGAAATGGGTAATTGAAATTACTTTGACTGATAGGTCAGACATGAGTTATTTGATGTTATTTGGACGTGAAGCAATTGGTTCGAGGTTTCTAGTTGACCCATCAAAAGTTTTCTTAGGATCGAAATAAATAGTTGAGCGGAACTGATATGAACTTTGAAGAAATTAAAGCCATTTTATCTACTAATATTATCACTATTTCTGAACAGCCAATAACATTGGGTGGACTTTTACTTATTCCTACAATTATTTATGGCGGTTTATTATTAACAAAATGGACTGTTAGATTACTTACGATTCGCTTAACCTCAAAAAAAACAGATCCTAACATTATTCATTTATTACAACGGGTTTTATATGTCATTGCCATAGCTATATTGCTGATTACCACATTAGACTTAATTAACGTTCCTATTACGGCATTCGCTTTTTTATCTGGTGCAATTGCTATAGGATTTGGATTTGGTGCTCAAAATATTATTAACAACTTTATCAGTGGCTGGATTTTAATGTGGGAACGTCCTATCCGCATTGGAGATTTTCTGGAAGTTGAAGAAGCGAAAGGTGTTGTTGAAGAAATCAATACTCGCTCAACAAGAATAAGAAGAGTAGATGGAGTTCATTTACTTATTCCTAATAGTAAGTTGCTTGAAAATACAGTTGTTAACTGGACGTTGGTTGATCGTTTAATAAGAACGTCGGTGCAAGTTGGTGTTGCTTATGGTTCACCAACTAAAACTGTAGCTGCATTAATTATGCAAGCAGCAGAAGAGCAAGATGAAATTCTAAAAGATCCTAAACCACTGGTTACTTTTGAGGATTTTGGTGATAACTCATTACTTTTTGAAGTGAGGTATTGGATACACTCTCAGGTTGAAGGTGGCTTGCGCGTGACCAGAAGTAATATACGATTCAGAATTGATGAATTATTTAAAGAACACAATATTAGTATCGCATTCCCCCAACGAGATGTTCATCTCGATGGTTCAATAACCCTATTAAATAGAGAGAATGAATAGCTATGTGTCGATTCATTGCATATTCTGGAAAACCAACTTTCATGAATGCTTTAGTATTTGATGCGAGCAATTCTTTAATTCAGCAAAGTAAAAAAGCAAAAATGCGAGTAAATCCACTAAATGGGGATGGCTTTGGTGTTGGTTGGTATCCTAGCCACGGTGATCCCATTCCTGGTACGTTTGTAAGTATTGAGCCTGCTTGGAGCAACAGAAATTTAATCCAGATAGCAACAAAGGTTCCAACTAATCTTTATTTTGCTCATGTAAGAGATGCATCAGTCGGCATGCCTGTTTCGCAAAGTAATTGCCATCCTTTTCAATATGGCCCCTATTTATGGATGCACAACGGTAGATTAGATCAATTTAGTAAATTTAGACGATTAATATTAAATAGTCTATCTGACAAAGCATTTGAATTTATTAAAGGTAATACAGATTCTGAATGTGCATTTGCACTCTTTTTAGATGAAATTAACTTTGAGCTAAACGCATCATTTGCAAGTTTAAAGCAAGCAATGAATACAACTATCAATAAAATAAACTATTTTAGAAAACAAGTTAACGCGGATACAAATGCTTTTATTAATTTCGCGGTAACAAATGGAAAAAGCAGCTTGTTTACGCGTTATTCTTCATGCGCAGAAATCAGACCTGCCTCCCTATTTTACAGCCAAAACGAACACAACATTATAGTGTCTTCAGAGCCTTTAACCGACAATAAGTCTCAATGGACAAAGGTAGAAAGAAGCACCTTAGTATCAGTAGAAAATAACATTGTGACTACTGAGCCTTTAGCATTCAACTGACTGATGTAATTAATTTTAGTTTTAAAAAACAAATTGATGTCATTAAGTGATAGAGTGTTAAATGACATCAATTTCTAATGATATACCTGGCTAGAAAGTGCTATATAATGACCATTTCATCTCGATGCACAACCACTTTGCTTGGACAATATCCTAAAATATTTTGTATTTTTTCAGAGTTTTCACCTTTTATTCTAAATAAATCTTGATAGCTATATTGGCTAATACCCTTAGCAATAACCTCCTTAGTTTTTTCATCAATAATGTCTAGTGACTCTCCAGCTAAAAACTTACCGTTTATTGAGAGAATACCTGAAGGTAAAAGAGAAGCACCGTTATTTCTCAGGGCATTTACTGCCCCAGTATCAAGAAAAAGTTGCCCATTGCTTTTTAACGTATGCTTTAACCAATGCTTTTTAGCCTTACTTACTGTTTGCTTTGCTAAAAAGTGTGTGCCAGGGTTATCACCCGCGAGTATTCTGTTGAATACCTGACTGTTTGTGCCGTTTAATATGTAGGTATCAATGCCATTTTCAATGGCTTTCTCTGCTGCTTGAATTTTAGTTTTCATTCCTCCTGTAGCAATAGGGTTACTTGTTGCTCCCGCCATTGCATAAACTTCATCGGTAATTTCGGGAATTTCAATGAACATTTCAGCATCATCATTAGTTCTAGGGTCTTTATTATACACACCGTCAACATCACTAAAAATAATCAAGCTATCGGCCTCAATAATAAGGGCAACTAAAGCGGCTAGATTATCATTATCTCCCACTTTCAATTCTTCTGTGGCAACAGTATCATTCTCATTCACTATAGGAATAATGCCATTAGCCAATAAAACACGTAGTGTATTTTTTATATTAATATAACGTTCCCGATCTTTTAAGTCACCATGAGTGATTAGTACCTGACTACAAGATACATCAAAAAAACGCTGCCAATTAGCCATCATTTTCATTTGACCAACTGATGCCATTGCTTGCTTGGTTGGTATAGAAGGAATAGGTGAGCCATGGTGAATTAAATGACGCCCCGCAGCAACACTACCAGAAGACACTATGATAACTTCTTTATTTTCTTGGTGGCACTTAGTAACAAAACAAGCAATATCTTGAATATACTTACCATTACAGCCATTTTTATCTGGCGAAACTAACGCACTACCAACTTTGATTACCACACGATTAAAATTCATTTTTTTCCTATATTTATGGAAAGGCATAGCTCAAGAACACAACACTTAATCAATAAAAAATACCTTTAACAGATCAATGTTAACTTTAAGTGGCTGTCTTACGTTCAAACCATAACTGCATAAAATCAGATGTTAGTTTTTGCTCTATTTCAAGCGCTTTTTCTGTTGGACAAAAGATAGTGAACAATACTTGAGTATCGCCAATTTCGGATGTCGCTACTTGAATATGTGGTTCGGGACCAGCAATATTGATATCTAAACGACTTTCAATAAGCTGATTATAACGAATGGCGACACCTTTAAAATCGTCACAATACAAATGTGCTTTATCGTATAATCTATCGATAAATTCAAATGGATTAACGCTATCGTCTCTAACAATCATAAAGTGGTGCATGGCATAACGTTTTAGAAAGTTTAGGTTCTTTATGGCAGAAGTTATGAGCTGACTATTTGGTAAATACAATGTCTTACCTGTATATTGATAATCATCTTTATTTACTTCCAATAGCGTTAATTTTGCCCAATCTATTGAATGAACCTCACCGTAATGACTTCCAACTTGTACCCAGTCTCCAATACGAAACGGTCTACTCGATAATAAATAAATAAAGCCAATAAAGCATTGTATAAATTCTCTGGTTGCTAAAACAATTGCAACAATGAAAGCTGCTATAGAAAGCGCAAATTTTTGTATTTCTTCTGACCAAACATTAAAAATTAAAATTATTATCAATATGGTAAAAATATTATTTACCATATTGATTTGCAATCTTTTATCCGTTTTAGATTTTTTCTTTATTATATTTGTTATTAAGTACTTAAGTGTATACAGAGCACAAACCAGTATAATTGTAATAATAAATTTGTTTGTAACGAGTGTTCCTAAAAACTCAGTTGAAGTGATTATTTTTTGCCATAATTCCATTGAAATACTTTACCTAATTTATTTGAAGTTAAGCTTTTAAATTAATTTTTTAAAATGTATTGAGGAGTCATTAGCTTGCACTCCTTATGATTCTTATTCTGTAGATTACCGTAAATAAATTGCGATTGGCTTCAGGTGAAAAAGATTAGCTAGTACATTTTTACTATGTCATCGTATGAGCTGATTAATTGTTTTAATGAATTCACTAGAACACTTTATAACAAATAAAGCTTTGTTTTTATTGTTGAAAAGTAATTTAAATTAATGCTAGTGAAGAAATCAAAAAGCTTAATAATAAAAAAATTATAATAGCAACATTAACGTTCCTCTCATTAGGACTTTTCATCTACTGCATCAATTTGAAAAAGGATAGAACAATTGTATTCAGAATTTTTAAACAAGCAAACGCAATAAATTGTTTAGTTTAATAAAAAAATTTAATCACTGCTCCTGAAGTAATTAGCTTTATAGATTGTAATCAAGAATGATATACAGAAGTGCCTGCTATTTTTTTTGCTTCATACACAGCTATGTCTGCAAGTTTCAAAATGTCTCTCAAAGTTATATCTTTTAAATTATTTGCATCAATAGAAACACTACCAATAGAAGATTTAATTAATATCGCATTACCCTGTATATTTTTCTCTTCAGATAAGTAATTGATAATTTTATTTACAATTGTTCGAGCGTTTTCCTGAGTGGTATTGGGTAATAATAAGGCAAATTCATCTCCACCTAACCGCGCTAACGTATCTGTCTCTCGACGACATTTTTGTATTATTTCGACAAACTTTATGAGCAACAAATCCCCAACCTCATGACCTAATGAGTCATTAACTAACTTGAAATCATCCAGATCAAAATACAACAGTGAGAGCGGTTCTTTATAACGTTTGCTTCTCTTTATTATTTGCCTTCCTCTATCTTCAAATAATCTTTGATTGGCCGCTTTAGTTAATGGATCAAAGTGTGCGAGGTTTTGTAACGTTTTATTTTGCTTAAAGTCTTTTATTAATGAGTTGATTAAATGTTCAAACATATAAACCGATACACTACCCCAAGGAACATAATCAACGGTAGCCATACTTAAACTATTGGTGATATTTGGTCTTCTAGAATTGGTAAGAATCAAAATTGAAAAATTATATTCTGATAAAGGAAACACTGACTTTAACTTTGAAACCAGCTTGGCATATAGCAATTCTTCCACAACAAGAATGTTGGTTGTATTGTTATCAATAAAATTACTATCTATTTCTTTAACAAGATTATGCGTAGTATTATTAATACAAAGAGAACTTAGTTTTAAGCTTGCTTCTACCCAATTAAATAGATCTTTATTTTGAGTAAAAACAAAAAAATTCAGTAAAGTCGCAACGTTATTACTCTTCAAGTAAGCTCTCCAAAATTAATTTCATTAAACTATACAATATATGCCAAAACGGGTATATCAGAGTTTATCTATATAAATCAAACGTTCCCCTGTAACATTAGCCTCTTTCTCTCAAATCAACTAATTGCTTAAATTGTTCAGTATAATCACTAGTTGTATTTTTCAGTAATTAACTAAAGATTTCTGGTGTGATCTGACTCAAGTAGCAATCTTGGCACCTAATCCAATTTTTGTCGCCAAGCTCACTTATTACGACCTTTACAGTAATAGTTTGCTCATATTCGCATATCTGGGCATAAAGATTAAAGCCAGTATTAAAATCTAGCTACCAACCTTTATCGCTTAAACTGTAGTAGTGTTAAGTGTACTAGTGTGATTACCAAGGGGGACTGTCTGTCTAATTATCGAGCGACTTTGTCCTAAATAGCATATCAGCCTGTTGCTGAATGGCTATTATTTACGCTGACTTTTGTAAGGATTGTGATTTCTCAGCTCTCAAAGCAGTGGTATTCATATTGTTTCTTAACCATACACTACGCATCCCATTTGGGCTGATATCAATCCCAAGCGTTTCTGTCAACTTCATGGCAACTTTCTGCTGAACAAGGTGAGGATGTTCGATAGAGAACTCAATAACTGATTTTTCAATTGCCATATCTACACAGTTTTTATGCCGTATATTTGGTGTTTCTTGCCGTTTTACTGCTACAGCTCCTCCTTGTTTAACTAGCTTTAGGTGACGATAAATAGTGTCACGGGATATGATACTTTGGCGTGATGCCTCGCTTACATTACCCAGTTTTCAACCAAGGCTAATACCTCTAACTTTTTCTGCACTGCCAAGTCTTCTGCGTCAAATTTACTAGGTTCATTGACCTCCAATATTTTGAGATTTCGCCCTGCAAAGTGAGCAGTAAAGCCTTTATTACTGGTATTTCTGATTTCGATTTTTTGGTTGGCAATTGAATGCTTAAGCAGTGAATCGATCAGATAGAACTTGTTGCCATAGCAAAATGTATGGTCGCTTCGTATTTTGCGATGTTCTTTAATCACGCAGATATAATCAAAGTTGGCATGTTTGTACAGTGGTATGAACTCTGATACTTGATGTTTTGATTTTACTTGGATTTGAGTTTGCCTAAATTGTCGGATAAACACATGTTTAAGGTAAGCATTGGCACTTGCTAAGTCTTTGATGTTTTTAAATTTCAGCTCAGGCGCTAAGCGGTTTTGAAAAGTATCAAAAGCAAGTTCAACGCGCCCATTGCCTTGTGGATATTTAGCAAAAATAATTTCAATACCCAGCTCCTCACAAGCCCGTTGCATTTGTGAGAAATTACAGCGTTTTGGACCACCGAAGATACCAGTCCTGTCCACGTAAAGTGTTTTTGAATACTCCCTTTATTTCAATGCAATCTCGCATAATCTTCAAACCGACCATTCAATTTGTACCTTCAAATAACACAAGTATTAATGACCGCTTAGTTTACGCTTAAGCTACTTTGCTTTAATGTGCGAATAATCGCTGATCTATCTACTTGGTCATAGTCAACTAGCAATATATTCATATAACCCCTGATATTTAGAACACTTAAAAAAAACATAATTCTAAACATAGTTAAGTACATTCTTTATTCATTGTTAATTAAACAATTTATATGGTTTAACTAATTTTTCACAGTCATAAGAATATAGCCCATGTAGCGAAATAAAAGAGCTAGCAATAGTTCAAACATACGGTTTAAATATCTAATGATGCTAACGTCCGGTTTCGTATCTTTGATGACCTAATCAACTGTACGATTAGGTCAAATCCAAAAATGAGAAGTGCCAGATCAGATATGAGCTACTACACGTTAAATAAAGGATGCGTAATATCTCCTGTGCGCGATACAACATTTATGTGTTCCTCCACAGTTAATGCTTATAACAATATCTTGGATCAACAGAAATCACTTTATAAGTATCAGCTTTATAAACACTGATATTTTAGTTTAAGTTAAATAGCTATTGGTTATTTGAGCGCGAAAATGTCCAAGTTCCTGAGACACAATCAGCCTAGCTAATTCAAAGTCATTATGAATTTTAAATAGTTCTTTTAGTCTAGATTTTGCATAGTCGTGTCTCAGTGAATGGATTCCGGACGACCAACCTAACGCTCTTTGGCTGGCTCTTGTAAAACATGACGATAAATTATTTCCACCTGCAATATCGTAGATAGAATAGTAGTAAACTCTGCGGTCTTTTACCTTTCGTGGTTTTTTTAATCTTCTAGCTTCAAGCTCTTTTGCTAGTTCATTGGGGACAAATACTTCACGTATCAGCCCACCTTTGCCAATGACAGTAAAAATCTTACCGTCAGTGGCTTTACAGTACTTAGATGATGTGAATTTTAGTTGTTTTGCTAATCTTTTTTTCCCTTTTAGCTTTTTATTTTTGGCTGGCTGTAGCTCCGCAGGCTTAATTGTAAGAAGCTCATGAACTCTTACTCCTGCTATGTGGCAAAGAGTAATGGAGAAGCTATTTCTTTTGTTGACGTGCTTGCTAATAAGCTTTATTTGTTCATTTGTATATGTTCTGGTTAAGTGTTGCGTCGGTTGACATGGGTTTACTTCATTGGCTTTTATTTTTATATATTTCGGCGTGATTAATCTTAGGGTTTTCTTTTTATTTTTATGGATTCTAGATTTACCATTGATAATAAGATTTAAACAATAGGCTAACCAATGGTTAATTGCGTGACGCGACATATCTTGCCATTTCTTCGACTTTCCTAAAATTGCTAGCTCATTTAAATATAATATAGCAATTGAGCGATCGACATGGTTGATTAAATTGTCAAAACTCAAGTGTTGGTCATCAACAATGTCTAATAGATGATGGTTATCTGTTAAAAAGAAGATAAAGGAGCACAGTGCTTCAAAATAATTATCTGTTGTTTGAATAGATTTGATACTCTTATTTTTTTTCATTTTACAGAATTGATCGTTAACTCTTTCTTTAATTTTATTAAATTGAAGTTTATCGGCGGTAATCATATTAATTACCTCCTTTCATTTTTCTGACCGAGCGACATAGCTGATCGTAGCTGATTGGTTTAACACTTTTCTTAGATAAAAATTGATTAACTTTAGGAAGAGACTCTTTATAGTTAGATGCATTACTGGCTATTGACAATACGTCAGCAATACAATTGACTGGAATAGAGTGATTAGATCTTCTTTTACGTCTAATTTTTTTGAGTTTTATTGCTTCATATAAGTGAGACTGATGCTCTTGATTAAGCAAAAATGCTTTTGCCCATTCTTGTCGGTTGTTTGAAATATAATCTGATAGTTCGTGAGTTTTTACTCTGGTCCTGTATTTTGCAAGTAGCAATACTTTTATATCTTTTACAGAAAGTCCTGCCACTACAGCAGAAATGATTATGGGCTTTAGGTCTTCTAATTTTTTTAACATTTTTCATACCTTTATTAATTTAGTATGAAAATATTAACTTAGAATTTAAGAGTCACTCCCCCAGTTTATTGATAATTCAATCAATAAACTGGGGAGTGAGTACTTTCTTAAGATAACTACCTTTAGCGTTGGTAGCAACACCACGATTTATCACTTAATAAACGCTGTGTGTGTATATTTGTCTCAATTAATCGTAAATGCGTCTGACCAACGACATTTATCGAGTTATCGAAAATCGATTAACTTTCAACCTTCTTTTTCCCCTTGGGTACTAGATAAGGTACTGGTTCACCTAGAAGGTGATGTGCTTTTTTCTGTTACAGCTGAACTGCTTACTTGTTTCAAGCTTTGAGGCCTTGTTGCCTTATGACTTTTTTAGGTGTCATGAACCCGCTCTATTCTTTAAAGCTAGCCTATTACCCATTTGTGGCTATTAATCCTTTTCAAACCGATTTTTTGTTGAGTAAGACACTCAAAATCGACGCAATTGTTGGCAAGGTGCCTGCGCGGGACTACCCCAAAGGGATAGATTTGGTTGAAATTTAATACCTATGATTCCTGCTTCTGGCCTTGTAGTCAAGAGTTGAAATCAAAATGTTTGTTGCTAATACATTGCTTTTTGTTGTTAAAGTTTAATGCAATTTAACTATGGCGGTTACTCTTAATAGATTATAGATAATAGTTATGTTGCAACCCAGAGGTGGAAATAACTTAATTACAATAATTTATTATTATAATTAAGAGTGGGTGAGTAATTATATTTAAATTTTAAAGTAAATTTAACCTAGACTAGCTGGGATCTTTACCAAAGGATTTATGAGTGTTGCAACCCAGAGGTGTTGTATAATCTAAATGATGGCATGTTGTTTAAAACTCTTTATGACTAAATTACATTGTTTTTTATTAAGCCTGAGCCATTTGTGTAATAAGTGAACGTTATGGTGGGTCTTTTAAGCGGTTGAAGCTAACTTCTATAAAGAGTGATAAATTCTATTTTCAGGCAAAAATAAATAATTGAAGTTAACTTATATTTGTACTTGGCGAACATAATAATGATTTTAAAGAAGTGGTTTACCTTGTGGCCTTAAAAGACGTACCCAAATACAGTAGTTTGTTAAAATCGATATATTTTAAGTTGATGATTATAAATAGATAAATATTCCTCTATTTTCCACGTTTTCTCCTTTTTCTTTATGAAATCTTAAGTGTATATACTAATTAAGCCTTTGTTTTTGTTTGTTTAATTTTTATTTTGTAGTGTATTCCAGACACATAGCCCAATTGTTGATTCAATTGAAGTGAAACGTCGCGGTGACGTTCGTCAATCTAAACTTTACTACTTGCGTGAACGCTCTGGCCGTTCTGCACGTATCAAAGAGAAATTGGCTAAGAAGTAATATTTTACTTGCCATTTTTCTGATAAAGAAAGACGATAAGAAAAGCCTGAAAATTAATTTTTTCAGGCTTTTTTGTTTTCGGGTTTTCCCCTATCCGCCCGCTAATGCAGTAGTGAAAAGTTATAGTTTAGTAACTCTAACTTTAATAAATTTTTAGATAAACTTAACTCATCTCTTAATTTGCTGAAATCTTCAGATTGTCGATAAAACGACCGTTCAATGTTACAATTACCGTAATAGGAAGTGAGTTGTATCTGCCATTTATGTTAAAACACATTACGAGTTTTGAAAACTCGATTGAAAGTTATGTATTAAAATGTTTTCAAACAACACGACTTTTAGTGGTCTATTTTTTGATTGCTACCTCTTGGCTATTCAGTTTTACTACAAAAGCTGAACCAGTCGATATTCCACATTTTAAAGATGAAGCACTAAGTAATTACATACAATACTTTCAAGAGAGAAATGGTAAAATTTCATTTACTCAAGCTCAACAACATTTTAGTAATTCAACAGTTTTTCAAGGTTCAGGCGGCTCCATTTCTTTAGGGCTGGGTGTTGAACCTGTTTGGTTGAAAATTATTGTAAAAAATTTAAGCCCTAACGAAGAAAAATACCGACTCTCAATTGAAACCCCTTGGCTCGATTATATTGACACTTGGCTTCTAGTTGATAACAAAATGATCAAGCACGTAAAAGGTGGAGATGCTTACCCATTTGAACAGCGGCCTATGCCTTATCGCTTTTATGCTTTTGAGCATGCTTTTAATCCTGGATTAACAGAAATATATATTAGAGTTGAATCTAAGGGGCCAATGGCGCTTCCTATAAAGTTTACCTCTACTCAAGAAGCCATTGAACGAGATATTGTGGGAAGTTATCAGTACGGTGTGCTTTACGGCATAATGTTCGCTTTAGCGTTATATAATTTAGTGTTATTTGTTTTTATAAGGCAAAAAGAATATGGGCTGTATAGTTTGTATTTGATTGGTTTTATTTTAAATAGCCTCTCATACACTGGGCAGTTGTTTACTATATTCACCTACGATTTTGGTGCTTATTTTCAGGACTGGGTAGATATATTTTTAATGATTACCTATAGCGTGGCGGGTTTACACTTTGCTAGGGTGCTTTTGACAACGAAAGACTATGCACCAAACTTGGATAAATTTGTGTGCCGCACAACCTTATTCATTCCATTAGGTATGTTTATTGGTTTTATCTTTAATCAGCTATTTTTCTCCTTATTGTTGGCATTTATTCTAAATACCTGTTTTGTAATACTCTTTGTTGTTATGGGAATAAAAGCTTTAAAAGCAAACAAACCTTTTGCTGTAATATTTTTAGTTTCTTCAGTAACTGCCGCTACTTGTATTACTATTTCGACCCTAGCAGTTGCTGGATTTTTAGTTCCTTACAATGATTATACGTTTAAAGCCATTGAATTAGGAATGGCATTTGAAGCTATTTTACTTGCCGTTATATTAGCTAGACAGTTCCGTATGGCGCAATTTGATAAGTTAATTGCTGAAACATACGCTCGTACAGACGCGTTAACTCAACTCAATAATCGTAGAGGTTTTCAAGATTTAGCTAAACCTATTTTGCAAAATATAATTCGAGAAAAAAGAGATGTTTCAATTGTGATTATTGATATTGATTTTTTTAAACAATTTAATGATCAATATGGTCATGATGTTGGCGATAGGGTCTTAAAAGAAGTTGGGTTATGTATTTCAGGTGCCTGCCGAAAAGGTGATATTTTGGCAAGATGGGGAGGGGAAGAGTTTATTGTTTTTTTACCTGAAACCACACAACAAAAAGCACTATTGCAAGCAGAGCGTATTAGAGTTGCTGTTGAACAACTAGATAAAAGTATTATTAATGTACCATTGTCTATCACGGTTAGCTTAGGTGTTGCTGGAACAGAAAATAGCATTTTTAATGATGCCCATATAGAAATGGATTCACTTGAATCGATGATAATTCAAGCAGACAGAGCTCTATATATGGCTAAACAAGGTGGAAAAAATAGAGTTAAAATATCTTAATGTTTTTCATAAAGTTCTTTTCGGATTTTTAGACATAACAAGCTTACTTTTGAGCATATTCACTGATGAAGGTATTCCTTAAACTGTCCTTGTACTTACCAATAACTCAAGGAATACCCTTTATGTCATTTAGAAAAATCATCACTGGATCTATCTCAAATTTAATTGCTGCTTTTATGATAGCTTTTACTGCATTTGTCAGCGCTGGCGTTGACACTGAAACAGATCAAAACGGTATTATTTTAGCAGGTCATGATGTTGTTGCTTATTTTACCGAAGGTAAACCTGTAGAAGGTTCAGCTGATTTCACAGCCACGTATAATGATGCTATTTACCGTTTTAGCAGTGCGAATAATCGTGACATTTTTATTGCTAATCCAGCTAAATATGCTCCACAGTACGGTGGTTTTTGTGCCTATGGTATGACTTTTGGTAAAAAGTTTGAAATAGACGGCAAAGCGTTTGAAATCGTTGATGGTAAGTTATATGTGAATAAAAACTTAAATGTGTACAAAGCATGGAAAAAAGATGTACCTACGCACATTTCTCAAGCCAATGAACAATGGCCAACGGTTGAAAATATTGCAGCAGACAAGTTGTAGTTAAACCATCGAATAAAGCCGTTGTGTTATTAATAGCGGCTTTAACATAACGTTTTAATACTAGGTTTTAGCGCGTACAGCACCAGGTGGTTCGCCCAAGGTGTTTTTATAAGCTTTACGAAATGCAGCTTCAGACTCATAACCACTTTTCTCAGCAATATGTGCAATAGAGTGTTGTGATGTTTTTAGCATATGTCGAGCTTGGCTCATTCGCCATTTAGTTAGGTATTTCATCGGAGTAATACCAACGCTTTTGCTAAAAGCATCTGCAAAAGTTGAGCGACTCATAAAAGCTTGCTCTGCCAAACTGTCTAATGTCCAAGGTGATTCAGGTGATTGATGTATAGCATTTAATGCTTTACCAAGTCGTTGATCAAACAGCGCACTTAATAAGCCTGTTTTTAAACTTCCACTTTCCATCTGTTGGCGTAAAACTTCAATAAATATCAAAAATGCCATTTGATCAATCACAGTATAAAATCCCGATCGTTTTTGATGTAATTCATTTAACATCAGGCTAATTAAAAACTCTATACGCTCGCCTGTTTTTTCTTCTTCCGATGTAGACTTTAGCACTATCACCTGTGGTAAAGACTCTAATACCGGAAATAACACTGGATTAGTAAACTCAAAAAAGCCGCAAACCATATTAGTAACATCACCTTCGTTGCTCATAGGCGCGTTTACTTGTGCTGGAACCGGTTTAGTTTGGGAGTTGGATATAACATGTTGAGTGTCGTGTGGAAAAATAACTAAATCATGGTTGGTCAATTGTTGAGATTCTTGCCCTTCAAAGTGAAGCCACGCGGAGCCTGAGCCAATTAAGTGAAACGGTATGCGTTTGCTACCACTGGTATTAACTGCCCAAGTACCGCAAAAATCACCATCGACATAGACTTCAGCTTTTAAATCTAGGCGTGTTAGTAACACACTGAGTGGATCGGGGTCGTTAAGGTAAATGTTAGGACTTTTAGACATGATTATCAGTATATTGACTGCATAAAACTTGATTGAGCAACAGTATACTCAATTTACATTAATAGAAGTAGGAATTCCCCCATATGTCTAACATCACTATTTATCACAAAGATTATTGTCCTTTTTGTAAAGCCGCTAAATTGTTGTTAACTGCAAAAGGGTTTGATTATAAAGCCATAGAAGTCACTAATAATTCAACAGAATTTGCCAATATGGTCAAACTGAGTAAACGCCGTACTGTGCCACAAATTTTTGTTGGAGATAGGCACATTGGTGGCTTTGACGATTTGCAATTAAGTTTTGCTAATAAAACCTTCCCAATTAATAGTGCAAACATGGGTTAGAGTTAAGCTATTGAGGAGAGAGTTGATAATTGATCGAGTCATAGAGCTGATAAGTGTACTGTGTAGCTTGACCTGTCTGTGCTTTACATTTATCGTTTCAAACTGCTTAATTATTAATACACGTTAATAGGAACAGAATGATAAAATTTAGCTCTTTACTTAAAACAATGGCGAGCAGCTTAATTGTTATTTCCACCTCTGCCTTAGCGCAAGCACCGCTGGTTTCAATTCCTAGTCAAGATGCTTTTTTTGATAAGTTAAAATCACTATGTGGCAAATCTTTTGAAGGAAAAGTGGTTGTAGATAATGCACCACCTAGTAGCTTTAACACTAGTAAATTAGTCATGCATATTAGAAAGTGCACCGACAGTGAATTACAGATACCATTTCACGTTGGTAAAGACGCTTCTCGTACTTGGATCATCACTAAAACGGGCAGTGGCTTAAGTTTAAAGCATGATCATCGTCACAAAGATGGCACAAGTGATGTGTCTACTATGTATGGTGGACACACTATTGATGCGGGCTGGCCACAGGTACAAACTTTTCCCGCTGATCAATATTCAAAAGAATTGTTTGTTAAACTTGCTATACCGCAATCAATAAATAATAGCTGGCAAATGTATATTTACCCTGGAAAGTTTACCTATAGGTTAACCCGTCCTGGGCGAGAATTTAGGGTTGATTTTGATTTAACTCGAACCATTGAACAACCACCAACACCTTGGGGATATACTGATAAGTGATCTTTTAGATCCTAATAAAATTCAGCATAATTAAACTTGGAGGATGTATGAGTCTGACCTTAGCATTTGATGTCTACGGAACATTAATAAATACTCATGGGGTGGTTGTTGAGCTTGAAAAAATGATAGGCGTGAAAGCTGAAGATTTTTCTTACCGATGGCGTGAGAAACAACTTGAATATTCGTTTCGTAGAGGTCTAATGCAGAAATACCAAGACTTCTCAACTTGCACGAAAGATGCGTTGATTTATACCAATAACTTTTATGAAAGTGATTTGACAATCGCACAACAAAATTACTTACTTGACTGTTACCGAACGCTTCCTCCTTTTGATGATGTTATTTCTACATTGCAGAAATTAAAAAACTCTCAACATAGGCTTTTTGCTTTTTCAAATGGTAATAAAAAAACAGTAGAGCATCTGTTAGAGTCAGCGAATATAAAGCAATACTTTGAAGAGGTGGTTAGTGTCGAAGACATACGTTCATTTAAACCCGATCCTGCTGTTTATAATCATTTTTTGAATTGCGCCAAGGCTGAAAAGACAGATACATGGTTAATTTCTAGTAATTCCTTTGATGTTATTGGTGCTCGATCCTCAGGCATGAAAGCAGCTTGGGTAAGAAGAAGCGCTAAGCAAATATTTGATCCTTGGGGAATTGAACCAACAATGATTATTTCTGGATTAACAGAATTAGAAAGTGCTATTTAAAGAGAGTTTATTAATAGCAAAATAAGCATATGCTAGCGATTATGCTGCGAAGAGCTTATGATTGAGTTTAGTCCAGTGCTCTCAATGAAAATGATAAGTAAATAAACTTGGCTACTTCATGAACTATAAAGCACAGTAACTTAAGGTAATACCGTTATTGGCATATTGGGGCATCTATCCCATTGGCTAGCTTTATCAAATCCACAGGATCTAATTCAATTTCAAGCCCCCGGCGACCTGCACTCACAAAAATGGTAGAGTGATTTTTTGCTGAGTCATCAAGAATCGTTTTTAGTTTTTTCTTTTGGCCTAACGGACTTACCCCTCCTAGTACATAGCCAGTTGAACGCTCAACATCAGATTGGTCAGCCATTTTGGCTTTTTTTGCTCCTGTAGCTTTTGCTATCAGTTTCATACTTAACATAGATGAAACTGGAATGATGCCAACAGCCAGCTCTTTGCTATCTAAACTCACCACCAGAGTTTTGAAAACTCTAGCTTGGTCAACACCTAGTTTTGTCGAAGCCTCTAACCCGTAGGAATCACTTGTTGGATCATGACTATACTCATGCACTTTATGGGCGATTTTAGCTTGCTTAGCTACTTTTATTCCGGGTGTCATTTTGAATGTTATACCCACAAAACTTTTAAATGATTAAAGTAAGATAAAGAATAATGGCACTTATCTACTATATCAATAAGGAGTGAATATATTTATGAAGTAAGTAGGTGGTATAAAAATATAAAGGGGTATGCGCTTAGGTTATAGGCTGTCATCACTTGAGAATAAAAACTTTGTTGAGAAAAATATATACTGACAGAAATCATATTAGTTTTGGGTCACTTATGTTACGACTTTCTTTTGGTCTTGTTTTTATTTTTACGCTACTGATAAGTAGCTACTCGCATGCTTTTTCGCAGTTTTTGATAACAGGAAAGGTTGTTGATGAACGGGGCATTGGTTTAAAAGGTACGCAAATCTTAGTTAACAAGGTCAAAATCAAAACGAATAATGTTGGTCAATTTAAAGCTGACGTACCTGTCAGCGACATCTATCAACTAACCCTTTCAAAGTCAGGATACTTTCAATCCCTACAAACGTTCAGCCATTTCGAATTACAACAACAGTCAGCAAAAATAGCTGACATTACACTGGTTCAAAAAGCTAAAAAACGCATTATGTTAGCATTTGGTGGCGATGTAATGATGGGACGTCGCTATTATAAGCCGTACTTTGGTGATGATGTTTTAATTCATCATGACAATAAGTTATCGGACAGCAAAGCTATTGTGCAATATATCAAGCCGTATATGAGCATTGCTGATTATGCGGCGGTGAACTTAGAAACGCAAATTGCCGATAAAAAACCAGCCGAGCGCGCGCCTAAATCAGTAACCTTTTTCTCTCAACCTGAAACACTAGATGCGTTAACTTGGGCGGGAATAGATTACGTTTCACTAGGAAATAATCACACTTATGACTATATGGATTCAGGGTTAGAGTCTACTTTGAACTATTTAAATCAAAGTATGTTAGGTCACTCTGGTGCTGGAAAAAGTGAAAAGTCGGCACTTAAAGCCCACACTGCAACCATTAAAAATAATAACTTGGCTATGCTTGGTTATGTTGGTTGGGAAGGCAGTGCCAACCCTACTCAAACAGCAAATAGCGAACACGGCGGTGCCGCTTACGGTTCAATGAAAAATATTTTAGCTTCTGTGGGGGAGCAGGTCGCTAAAAATTACGTCACTATTGTGCAGTATCATGGTAGCCAAGAGTACGCGAATAACCCTACGGGTGTGACAGAGCAGCGATTAAAGTCAGCGCTTGATGCGGGCGCCGCGCTTGCTATTGCTCATCACCCTCATGTTACTCAAGGCCTTGAATTGTATAACAACAAATTAATTGCTTACTCCATGGGCAATTTTGTTTTTGATCAAAACTTTAGTGCAACCCAACATAGCTTGATCCTTTATGTTTGGCTAGACGAAGGAAAATTTCATCGCGCTGAAATAGTGCCTCTTTATGTCAAAGGTTATAAACCGACTCCCGCTACGGGCATGCACCGCTATACGGTGATGAAGCGATTGACCGAGTTATCTAAACAACGAAATACTTATATTTCTCAGTCGGGAGGGCACGGTGTTATTCGCTTAGATGAGCAAAGCACTTCCCAACGTAAGGCAAATGGCAAAGCCAAATTAGCTATTAGTATTGCTGCTGATGAGAAAGTAACGCCTTTATATCAATTACCCTGGGGCAAAAGCCTTAAAACCGTAGATATGCCAAATAAACAGAGCATGTATCGATTAGGTACAAACTTAATTAATGGCAGTGATTTTGAAAGTTTCTCTACTTTTGATAGTCCTGAACGAGGTTGGCTATTTGATCGCTTGGCAACAAAATTAAATAATTTTGGTGCAAGTGGTCAACGCAGTCTTAACATTGCTTTGCAAAAAGGTATTGCCACTACGTTTGGCATGCAAAGCTTTAAGCGAGTTTATAAGCCAAGCAGTGCTATGACCATTAAGGGCAAGTTTAATACCGATAAAACCGTGAAAATTAGCTTTTACTGGCAAGGAAGGAAAAAACGTCAGAAACTTTTTGATGCCTTTAAAAATGGTAAAAAGCACCTTATTGAAACCGTAGAACTAAAAGGCAATTCTGCATGGCAAAATATTGAAGTTGACTTTAATTCGCCACGAATTGGCTATAAAAGCTATCGTGTTATAGCCGAAATCCAATTACAAAATGATGAGACTAGCTCAATAAATATTGATGATTTTGCCTTAATTGAGTGGCAAAGCGCATACAGTAAAAATCAAACACCTAATCTTTACAATACGCTAAGCCATCAAGCCGCTTATATTGGTGTTGATAAGCCAATAACTAGGCCAATTATTCTTAAATTTTAAACGCACATTTACTATGGGTAAGTCATTAATAGGTAAAAAGATGAAAGTTGCAGAATCAGAGCTAATAGATACTTTTCGAGCTTTATTGCAAGAGCAGTGTTTTGGCTCGCAATCACAACTTTCACGTGCTTTATCTTTACGCGGTTATAAAAACGTGACTCAAACTCGAGTGTCTCGTTTGCTTAATAAAGTTGGCGCAATAAAAGTACGTAACTATAACAATGATATTGTTTATCGCTTGCCCGAAAAACACTATATTCCTCGAGGGCAACAAGCGATTGACTCTGTTGTGCTTGATGTTAAGCACAATAATATTCAAATTATTATCAAAACAGTCATTGGTGCGGCAACACTTATTGCGAAAATGATAGAGGATATGGGGGAAGAAGCTGGCGTTTTAGCTTGCATGGCCAGTGATAATACTATTTTAGTTATTTTAAGTGATGTCAGTAAAATAGAACAAACAAAAGCGGATATTATTAGGTACTTAGGTGTTCACTAAGTACGGTAACTTTGTTTCTATATCTTGGTAAATGCAATCTAGCACCTACACTCTGCCAAATATAACTTCTTATCAAAAGAAAACGACACGCTGAGGAATTAATTTAAGGGAGTGATTTTAGGGGCTGTTGATCTTTGCGGATTATTTTTGCAGCAGTTTATTAGCCTTTTATACAAGGCAAAGTTTATGTTGTGTAGTTATTCTACTCTAATAAGCAATAACGCAGTAGAAATGGCTAATAAACACTGTCCTTTGGATTCGTTTAAATGCTTATTGCTCTTTGTTGCGAGAAATTTACATAGAACAACTATGCTACATTCCTCGCGCCGCGAGCAATAAGCATTTAATTCGAACAAAATTTAAACATGAAAGATCAACAGACCCTAGGTTGAATAGTGAAATTTTTAAAAGCAAAAAAAAGCCCTGCGAACAGGGCAGACACTGTGTCTAAGTAAATTGAAAGTATCCAAATTAATTAAAGGTTATTTATTCCGCCCCAAAGCTTGGCAGATAATGGCTGCATAACGCCTTGATTGAATTCAAAGCCATGTTCACGGTCTTCACTAATTAGTAGAGGCCCATCTAAATCGACAAATTTAGCTTCATTTACTAACAGACCTGCTGGAGCCATGGCAAGTGAACTGGCAACCATGCAACCTAGCATAAGCTCAAACCCTTGAGCTCTCGCTTGCTGAGCTAAAAGCACTGCTTCAGTTAAGCCGCCTGTTTTATCAAGCTTAATGTTAATCACTTGGTATCTACCTTTGAGGTAATTAAGCTCATTACGGGTATGGCAAGACTCATCGGCACATAGTGGTACTGGTGAGTTAAAATCTATTAGTGCCTGATCTTGGCCTGCTGGTAACGGTTGCTCAATTAATACCACATTGAGTGCATCAAGTTGATCACAACACTCTTTTAAATCATCAATACTCCAACCTTCATTGGCATCAACAATAAACTGACTATTGGGCGCGGCTTGCTGTATTGCGGTCATTTTTTCAATGATGTCTTGATTGTCGAGCTTCACTTTAACTAAAGGTGGATTGTTGAGCTTGGCAACTGCTTTTGCCATGGCTTCTGGGGTATCAATACTTAGTGTTTGCGCAGTAACACAAGGTTGTGCTGGAGCTAACTTGAGAAGCTGTGCTACAGGGATTTTAGTTTGCTTTGCTTGTAAATCCCACCATGCACAATCAAGGGCATTACGCGCTGCACCTGCTGGTAACTTAGCAATAAGTTTGGCAATATTTTCACCTGTTAATACACAGTTAAGTGAGCTGTCAGTTAGTGAGTTAATTTGGTTTGTCACACTGCTAACCGATTCTTGATAGCGAGCGTAAGGAACGGCTTCTGCCCAACCTGTATTTTCTCCATCACTAATTTTCACAACTATCACATCTGCTTGAGTCTTTGCTCCTCGAGCAATACGAAAAACATGCTTTAATGGCAACTGATGGTTAATAACCTCTATGGTGAGCGGCACTTGTAATTTAGTATTGTTGGTTATAGTCATCATAATACCTAAGCTAACGTTGCCACTATGCTGTCTGTACTGTCGCGTAGAGGATCGACACAAGGCAGTGAAAACTGTTCGCTCAATTCGGCACAAATACGCTGACCTTCTTCGACACTAACACTGGAAGTATTTACCGTAATGCCAACCACTTTTGCATTAGGGTTGGTGAGCTTTGCTGCTTGTAAGTTAAGTGCTATGGTCGCTTCGATACTAGGAAATTGACTGTTTGGTAACCCACGCATATGGGTACGATTTAAATCATGGCAAACAACGATTGCATCGGGTTGAGAGCCATGCAATAAGCCTAAACTAACACCGGCAAAGGCAGGGTGTGAAAGTGATCCTTGGCCCTCAATGACATCCCAATGATCTTCATTATTATCAGGAGATAGAGACTCAGTAGCGCCCGATAAGAAATCTGAGATAACACAATCTATCGCGACACCGCTACCCGCAATTAAAATACCGCATTGGCCTGTGGCTCTAAAATCAACATCTATATTAAATTTCTTCATTGATTTAACGAGACTAAGCGAAGTGTACATTTTGCCCACTGAACAGTCGGTACCCACGGTAAGTAAGCGTTTACCTTGACGTTTTACACCCGTGCCAGTAACAAACTCAGCGCTAGGGTGGCGAATATCTAAAAGTTGTTGGTTTGTTTGAGTCGCTTTTTCAACAATTTCAGGGAAGTCAGTCAGTTTATCATGCAAGCCACTGACGATATCCATACCGTTATCCATGGCTTCTAAGATATAAGGCAACCATTTTTTATCAAGCACACCGCCACTGTTAGCGAAACCTAACACAAATGATTTAGCCCCATTTTGGGCTGCTGTTGTTATATCCATTTCAGTGATCCCTGTTGAGACCGTGCAGCCTGAAACACTGTATTCGCCAACACAAAGCTCTGGACACCAATCAGCTGCCCCTCGCGCCATTTTTATTGAAAGCTGATCGGTTGCGTCACCGATGAATAACAGATAAGGAGAAGCAATTTGCATAGTGATATTCCTAAATTAAAAATTGAGATAACTGAACCTTTGTTACCTTGAGCTTAACTTAGTCACTATGCATTAAAAGTGAGAAGGTTTTTTATAGTCATAACCTAGGGTTATGTTTTGTATTAACTGCTTGAAATTCCAGAGTTTAAATAAGGGATGAACTCATCGATTAGTTTAGATTTTGTTCGGTTTTCTAGACGTGCAGCGTTAATATTAAAAGTAAGTGCAGGCTCAAATGATGCCATGGCTACATTGTCTGATAAATTACCTTCTGCGGTGTACTTATCAATAACGCAAACCCCTAGGCCTCTTGCCACTAATCTTGCGGCAATAAAGTAGGTTTGTACTTTTATTGATGACTTAAAGTTAATATCTTCTTCCATTACCCGCTTCCAGAGCATATCGCCTAATGGGCCACTGTCACTTATATCAATAAATTCAGAGTCACAAAGTTGAGTTAAAGTCAGCTTTTCTGGGCAGTCGGGAAACATTTCTTTTGGATAAACAATGACAAGTTCAGACTCCGCTAACAGTATCGATTCAATACCTGGCATATCGTTAGGCGAGAATAGAACAGCTAGATCACATTTGTGCTCTAATAATGACTGCATTGCGGCATCGTTATGAATAGTTTGAATATCAAAGGTGACATTAGGAAATTCTTGGTGATAATTTGCGATAACATTGGGAATGGCATCGAAGCCTAATGCGGGGGTTACACCTAAACTAATGCTACCAAATTCAGACTTTTTAATATTTTGAGCGGTATTTTTAATAGAACGCATTTGTTGGTAAATTTTGTCAACTTCATCAAAAAGCATTTCCGCTTCTTCGGTTGGGATCAACCTACCTTTAATGCGTTCAAAAAGATCAAAGCCTAACTGTAGTTCAGCATGAGCCAGCACTTTACTGACAGAAGGTTGTGATACATGCAAAATTTTCGCAGCATTAGTAATTGAGCCTGTGGTGTAAATCGCGTGAAAAATTTCTATATGCCTTAAGCGCATAATAAACCCCTGTAAAGTTTGCTTGTTATATTGGTTAACCAGCTACAAATGGGAAACTTAAATACAACTGTATAATTAATGCGTTGGTGATATCAATAAAAAAAGCGCCCACTAACGGTACAACTAAAAATGCTTGTGGTGAAGGGCCATGGCGAGAAACTAAAGATTCCATGTTAGCCACAGCTGTAGGTGTAGCACCTAAACCAAAGCCACAGTGACCACCTGCCATGATCGCGGCGTTGTAATTTTTGCCCATAATCCTAAAGGTAATGAAATAGGCAAATAACATCAGCATTAATGCTTGCACTAAAATTAAAAATATCATGGGACCAGCTAAACTAACAAGCTCCCAGATTTTCAGTGACATTAATGCCATGGCTAAAAAGATAGATAGCGCCATTGTGCCCCATAAATCGACACAGGCAGGGCTTACCTTATAAAGCTTACTAAATTCAGCTAAATTCGTGATAACGACACCAAAAAGCAATGGGATTAAAAAAGCAGGTAAAACAACATCAACAGACTTTAGTCCTTCATAACCGAGTCGACCCAAAGATATACATAACAAAATAATAAATAAAGTTTCCATCATTTTTTTTGGCGTTACTAAGTCATGATCTTCAGGATCAAAAGTTATGGTGTCATCTAGTTCTTCATGGTAGCTAGTATCGGCTTTGAGGTTGTGCTTTTTGATTAAGCGTTTGCTTACAGGGCCACCTACTAAACCGCCTAAGATTAAGCCTAGGGTCGCTGCGGCCATTGCTAATTCAAATATGCTACTTTGCATGCCATATTCACTAATAAATAAATCCGCATAAGTTGCGCCGTTGCCATGGCCACCAGATAGAGTAACTGAACCACCAATAAGCCCCATCAGTGGCTCCATTCCTGTAGCTGCGGCAACTGAAACGCCAACAGCATTTTGCACAAATAAATATAAGGTAGCTACCCCGAGAAATAGGGCTACCTTAGGACCGCCTTTAAGCAGCAAAGTGAAGCTGGCACCAAGGCCAACAGTGGTAAAAAATACCGTCATTAACGGGGTTTTAAAAGACATATCAAATTGAAAACTAATATCGAAGTAAATATGTGCAATTGCCAATAATATCGAGAAAGCTATCCCACCAACTACGGGTTCTGGAATGTTATTATTTTTTAAAAAGGCAACTTTGCTATTTAAGTAATAACCTGCAAACAGTATCAACAATGATATGAGCAATGTTTCTATTATTGAAATTTCTATATTCATATAAGCCGTTAACCTTAATTATTTTTTGATCTTATGTTTATTGTTAGCGCATGATGTTGCAGCGCTAATGCAAGCAAACTTGATTGTAAAGAGATAAGCGTTAGAGCAGCAGTTCAAAAATTTATGAGGGTCATAACCAAAAGTTTTACTTGCTAGTTGCCAAGGTAAATAGCGTTGAATTTTAATTAATAGGGGAATTTATTCGAAATATTTTGGTTGGTTAACTCGCGGGAAAATTTTTGAGCTGTATGTAAAGCGTCTCTATAAAATAGACGCTGTGGTGTTATTTTACTGAAAAAGTGACGAATAAAATGATTAGCGCAAACTTTCTGCTATAACTTTAGGTTATGGGCTGTAAATAATCTGTTAATGGTATTGGTCTGAAGAATTAGGCAAGGTGAATAGAATAACAACGATCGGTAAACATATACCCGACATCTTATACATAATAAATACAACTATGACGGTGAGAGTGATGACAGATAAAATTTACAATAAACACAAATTAAAGCATTTAAGCTTATGCGTAATTGCATCTTTGGCAGCTCAAGCAACGGCTGTTCAATATGCATTTGCACAAGAGCAAGCTCAAGAAGAAGATATAGAACGTATTGCTATTATTGGTAGTAATATCAAACGAGCCACCGATATTGCAACATTGCCTGTGACATCAATGACAGCAGAAGATATTGCCAATACTGCCGCCGTAACCGGCGATGATTTAATACGTTCTATCCCACAAATGGGCTCTATAAACTTTGGTGAAACAACGGGTTCAGCAAATGTCAATGGTGCACGTGGTGATGTTGGTGGTGTTAATTTACGTGGCTTAGGTCCAAGCAACACCTTAGTGCTACTTAATGGCCGCCGTTTAGTAAATCACCCAGGCACCCAATCAGCAAAATTTGGTGGTAGAGTTCCTGTTACTACGGTTAACTCTAATACCTTACCGGTTTCAGGGTTACGCTCATTAGAAGTTTTACGTGATGGTGCTGCCGCGATTTATGGTTCAGACGCTATTGCAGGTGTTGTTAATTATGCACTTGATAGTGATTATGTAGGTCATAAAGTTAGCCTTAAATACGGTCAGTCTGAAGGTACGCCGCTAGACGAAACAACCTTTAGCTATTTAGGCGGTCTTGAGTTTAATGATGGTCGCTCTCACCTTACAGGTTCATTAACCGCCTATAAACGTAACGGCATGATGGCGACTGAACGCCCTTATGCTGCTAGTCACGACAGAAGGGAATACCCGGGTTTACCAGAAGAGTTTATAGGGGATACTCAGTTAGATAACAGAAGTACAGATACGCCATGGGGGGAGTTTCAATCAGCAAGTTTGGGTAAATTCCATCTACAACCAGATTCTCTATCTGGCTGTGTTGATTCACCTTTAACTGTTGAAGGTGTCTGTGTTGATCAAGGCTCTACAGGTCGTGATACTCGCTTTGACCGTGGTACCACTCGTCCTCTATCTTCAGATGTTGAGCGATTGAACCTTTATACGCATTTTACCCATGAAATTAATGATGATTTAAGCTTTTTCGCTGAAGGTATTTATTATAAAGCAGAGCTTTCACAAGTTTCAGAGCAAAATCATGGCGGTAGTGCTCATCGCTTTAATATTGCTGCTGATGCTTTTTACAACCCGTTTGGTGAAGAGGTAACTGTTTTAAAATATCGCCCAGTAAATATAGGCCCTAGACATGTTAATGTTGATGACTCTAGCTTTCGTGTTTTAGCTGGATTTGAAGGTTATATAGGTAATTGGGAGTGGGAGTCAGCAGCATTCTACAGTGAAGCAAAAACTGACGATAGCGGTGAACGTGTTGATGTTAATGCCTTTGCAGCCGCCGTTAATAGCACAACTCAAGAAGGTGCCTACAATATTTTTGCTGGCGGTGATGTTAATAATCCCAATACTATTGGCGATATTCCTATTCTTGACAAATCGCAAACAGACGCTTTTACCGCTGTTCAGCATAGAATATCAAGAACAAGCTTAGCCTCTGTTGATTTTAAAGCCACTAACAGTGAAATATTTGCAGTACCTGCGGGTGACGCGGGTATAGCTGTTGGTGTTGAATATCGTCGCGAAACATTTGAAGATGATCGAGATCCTCTTCAAGATGGTACTCATCCTTTCGTTGATTATAAAGGGGTTACAAACTTAAGCTCATTATACGGTAGTAGTGCTACATTAGACTCTAAAGCAGACCGTAACGTAGTTTCAGCATATGCTGAATTACTGGTACCATTAATTGATACAGGCAACCAATATGCCGAAATACAATTAGCAGCGCGTTATGAAGACTACTCAGACGCTGGTGATGCATTAAAACCTAAAGTAGCACTATTTTGGGAACCTGCTGAATGGGTTAGCTTCCGAGCATCTTACGCTGGTGGTTTTAGAGCTCCAGGGTTACAACAAACCACTGAAGATGTACTTCCTCGTCGTTATAGTGTGAGTGATCCACTTAATGATAATGAATCATTTGAAATTGTTGAAAATCGCAGTGGTAATGCTGATCTTGTCACAGAAGATGATACCAACATCTCTTGGGGCATTGTTTTACAACCCAATGATAACTTAACTTTCACTATTGATAGCTGGCAAATTAAGCAAGAAGATCTAGTCTCTATTATTGCGACAAGTACCTTGGTTGATTTAGATTACATATCACGTCTAGATGGCGGTTCGGGCTTTGCTGGGGTAAATCGTGATGAAAATGGTGAAATTGCAACCGTAGATAACAAATATCAAAATGCGGCTAAGCAAGAATTAGAAGGCCTTGATTTTAGTTTAATATTTGATTTTGACACTGATATCGGTAACTTTGAATTTACTTCCCATGTTGCCTACTTGACTAAATACGAAGTCAGTGTTGATTCACTCTCTGCACAAGTCATAGCGGCGGCGGCAACAGGTAATTATCCAAACCTCGATACAGGAACCCCAACGGGTGTAGGCGATCAAATAAAGCAAAATGGTAGTCCTGAATGGAAAGCTCGCACTTCGCTTAATTGGAAACTAAATCAATGGGGAGCTGGAATTGCAGTAAACTATGTCAGTGAATTTATTGATACCAGTACTAATTATAAAGATGATGACGGTGAAACCGTTTATCTTCCGGTAGATAGTTTTACTACTGTTGATGTCTATGCTTCATATGAGTTTGCTGAAAGCAGTTCACTTGAAGGAATGAAAGTTAGATTAGGCGCTCGTAATATTGGCGATGAAGAGCCACCATTGGCTGATGATTTTTGGCACGGCTATGCTGGTGACTATCACTCAAACCGCGGACGTTATTTTTACTTAAATCTTAGTAAAACCTTTTAACTAATACTTGTTGATATTAATTTTAATTAATTATGTTTAAAACAATATGGCTTTGCTAGTTCACTATTATGTAATGGTATTAGTTGAGCCATATTTCTTTCCACTTTTGTTTATAAAGATAATATTATGAAAACCCTATTACTTACTTGCTCATTATTATTTTCAAGTGCTTTGTTGGTATCTTGTTCATCAACTCAAACTGCACCAAGTAACAATGCGCAAGCATGTAATGCTGGCATAGTTAAGATCACAACCGATTTTTCTACTGGCCGAATGGATGAATGTACCTTAGTGACCAAAAATGAATATTTGATCACGCTGATACCTGAGAATACGCCTATTAACTCAAGCCCTTGGTATGCTTTTAAAGTGCAGGCTGAACAAGCAAGGGATATTACAATTACCATGCAAGTTCGCGGTGATAAACATAGATATCCGCCTAAGGTAAGTCGTGACGGTAAGTATTGGCAGCTCCAACCTTATCAACTTGAGGAGGGCTCATTAACCATGGAAATCTCAGCTACAGCTGAACCTTTATGGATTGCAGCACAAGAAGTCGTTAATAATAAAGATTATATAGAATGGGGAAATGACCTTGCAGGAGAGAAGCATATCTCCCATGACATTCTTGGTTGGTCAGAGCAAGAACGTCCGCTTTTCAAAGTAGAATCTAAAGCTGAAAGTAATGAATGGTTGGTTGTTTTAGGTAGACAACATCCACCAGAAGTTACCGGTGCATTAGCTTTATTTCCGTTTGCCGAAACCCTATTAGGTAATAGTGAATTAGCACAAGAATTTAGACAGCGCTTTAATATTTTGGTTGTGCCAAACTTAAATCCAGATGGTGTTTATATGGGGAATTGGCGTCATAATGCTAATGGTGTCGATTTAAATAGGGACTGGAAGAGTTTCGTTCAAGCTGAAGTGAAGGCTGTGAATGACTACTTAATTAAACTGACTGATAAGCAGCAAAAATTAATGATGGCCGTTGATTTTCATTCTACCCACAAGGATATTTTTTATACCATGCCATCGGATTATGGCGTCGAGAATCCAATGTTAGTTGAGCAGTGGTTAACTACACTAGATAAGCAATATCCTGATTTTGATGTTATTCAAAAACCGGGAAATAACCCTGGGAAAGGGGTGTTTAAACAGTATTTTTCTGATGTTTTTAATGTGCATGCCATCACCTATGAAATGGGAGATAATACTGATCGCGTGTTTATTAACCAGTTAGCTGAAAGCGCCGCAAACAGCTTAATGAAAGCCTTATTAGCAACACCTGAGTTAGCAACATCTGAACAGAACAGTCAATAAAAGGCGAAATCATTAATGATTTATCATCTACCTAAATCTTTGAGCGTTACTTTATGTTTAACTGCATTTTTGTCTGGCTGCGCGCAGCAAAATAGTCAAACTCAGGCTCGCATTCAAAATATGCCTGAAACCGCTAGTAATATAGATTATCTCGTTATTAATGGTGATGTTTATACCGGTACAGCTACCAGCTCTCAACAACTTGATGTTGCTATTTGCGATAAAACTATTTGTGGCTTGTATCCTACTGGTCAGCACAATATTGACGCTAAAAATATTATTGATGCCAAAGGCAAAGTGGTTAGCCCTGGCTTTATTGACCCACATACTCACACACTAGAAGAGCTGTTAAGCGCAGATAAAAAACATAATCTTAATTATTTAACCCAAGGCGTGACTACTGTAATTAATGGTAATGATGGAGAAGGGCCTGTAGATGTAGCAGCTATGGCGAATGCGTTAGAAACAAACGGTATTGGCACAAATGTTGGGCTTTTTGTTGGTCACGGTAGTGTACGTGAGCAAGTGATGGGACGAGAGCAGCGTTATGCAACCCCTCAAGAGCTTGAAGAAATGTCGACATTATTGGCCAATGGCATGAAGGCAGGTGCATTAGGATTATCTTCTGGACTTTATTATGTGCCGGGTAGTTTTGCTAACACTGAAGAAGTTGTTACTTTAGCTAAGGTTGCTCGTCAATATAATGGTATTTACGATACTCACTTACGCGATGAAAGCACCTTTAATATTGGTTTTATTGCAGCATTGGATGAAGCTATTGATATTGCATCAAGTGCAAATATACACCTGCACCTAGCGCATATTAAAGCGCTAGGCGTAGATGTTTGGGGACAAAGCGAACTTGCCATTGAAAAAATCACTGCCGCCCAAGAAGCGGGCGTGAGCATTTCAGCAGATCAATACCCTTGGCTTGCCTCGGGTACCAAATTACATAGCGCGGTAATGCCAAAATGGGTTATGGCCGATTCAAAAGAAGCATTTTATCAGCGTTTAAATGATGATAGCTTAACTGAAAGACTCTACCGTGAAATTGCTGAAAATATTCGACGTCGAGGCGGAGCAGAGTCTTTGCTGGTAACAGCATTCAAAGATAAAAGCTTAGTAGGCATGAACTTATTACAAATTGCGAATAAAAGAGCTGTTGACCCTATCACGGCTGCAATACAGTTAGTGCAAGAAGATGATGTACGTGTTGCCTCATTTAATATGTCACCAAAAGATCTTGAAACCTTTATGGTGCAACCTTGGGTGGTAACATCGTCCGATGGTACCAATGGGCACCCCAGAAAATATGCAAGTTTCCCTAAGAAATACCAAACTTATGTTAAAGATAAACCCTTATTATCAATTGCAGAGTTTATTCGTAAAAGCTCAAGCCAAACAGCTGATATATTAGGCATTAAAGATCGTGGCCAACTGGCAATTGGCTATCAGGCTGATGTGATTGTTTTTGATAGTCAAAACTTCAAGGCTAATGCAGACTTTTCAAACTGGAATGAATATTCGTCAGGTGTAGAGCAAGTGTTTGTCAATGGTAAACAGGTTATCAAAAATGGTAAATACCTTAACGTTTTGGCAGGTAAGTTCGTTAAATAGATTGAAAGCTTTAATTTACTTTTAACTTTTTGAAACAGCTATATCAAGCCAATTAACGCTTCTAAAACGTTAATTGGCTTGATATCTCATATGTATTAGAAAGTCCAACAAGTCATTACTTTTCAGTGAATGACAACTACCTTCCAATAAATGTCTGTGATGTTAAGCACTTATTAGTTATAACCTAAAACATAGTTTGGTGTTGCATCATCTAACAGTATTAACATTTCGCTTACTAATGCAGCTTTGCTTGCTTCATCATTTGGTTTGTTAATGGTATTGGCTTTTGTTTGATAGTTAAAGTCATCATTATTGGTAAATTCATTTTCAACTAAGTGTGAAATATTCATAATTGTCTCTTACTAGATGTTTGTAGTAAGGCTATCTTCTCAGTCAATTAGCTGTAGCAACAGTATCAAAGTTTTAGAGGTGCATAGCAAAAAGTTATACAAAGGCCCAAACGTTTATAATGCTTATATTTTTTTAAGTGCTAAGTTATGCTAATCATCAATTAATATACTGCCTCAAGAGTTGATAGACTGTATGCTGCCACCCAGATTTGGTGATACTTGATAAGTTAACTTACTATGGTGGTGGGTTTTTATTTAAGAAATTGCAATTTTTATTCAAAATTATTTTTGCAATAGGCGATTCTTATCAAAGCTTGAGGTATAATCGCCATACTTATCGTGAATAATTATTCTGTATTTATTCAAGTGCAGAAAGTGAAAGAAAACAAAAAAGGTAGTAAAAAGTATGTTTACACAGTTAAAGCAACTACCAGCAGATCCTATTTTGGGCTTGTCGGTAAAATTCAAAGCAGATAGTAACCCTAATAAAATTGATCTTGGTGCTGGTATTTATAAAGATGAAACGGGGCAGACCCCTGTTTTAGCTTGTGTAAAAACTGCCGAACAATACCGTGTTGATCATGAAGCAAGCAAAGCCTACTTAGGCCCAGCTGGCTCAGGTTTATTTAATGAAAAAATGACTGAGCTTATTTTGGGTGCTGAGCATAAAGTGATTGCACAAAAGCGTATTCGTACTGTGTCAACTCCAGGTGGTACAGGGGCTTTACGTGTTGCTGGCGAATTTATTAAAACTTGTACACCCGGTGCTACTATTTGGGTGAGTAATCCTACTTGGGCAAACCATCAAGGTGTTTTTGAAGCGGCAGGTCTGATTGTTAAAACTTACCCGTATTATGATTATGAGAATAACTGTTTAGACTTTGACGGTATGTTGGCAGCATTAAAGCAAATACCAAAAGAAGATGCCGTGTTATTGCACGCTTGTTGTCATAACCCAAGCGGTATGGATTTAAGCAAAGAGCAGTGGCAACAAGCTGCGGATGTTGCAAAACAAGTTGGTTTTATTCCGGTTGTTGATATGGCTTACCAAGGTTTTGGTGAAGACTTAGATGCCGATGCTTATGGTTTACGATTAATGGCAGACTCTGTTGATCAAATGATCATTTGTAGCTCATGTTCGAAAAACTTCGGTTTATACCGTGAGCGTATTGGTGCTTGTTCTATCATAGGTAATAGCGCAACCTCTGCTGATATTATTAGCTCAGTATTACTTTCTGCGGTGCGTGTTATTTATTCTATGCCGCCAGCTCATGGTGCTGCTTTAGTCGAAACTATTTTAAGTTCGCCTGAGTTAACAGCACAGTGGCATGGTGAGTTAAAAGAAATGCGTGATCGTATTAACGGTATGCGTCAATTATTGGTCGACAAATTAATTGAAAATGGCGTAACTCGTGATTTTAGCTTTATTACCACGCAAAAAGGTATGTTCTCATTTTTAGGTATTGATAAAGCACAAGTGCAACGTTTACAAGACGAATTCAGTATTTATATTGTTGGTTCAAGCCGTATTAGCCTTGCTGGCATTTCGCCAGATAATGTTAACTACTTAACCCAGTCTATTGCTAAAGTGCTTTAGTCGGTAACCTTTCAAAGCTTAATTATGAAAAAGCCCGTAATCAATTTGATTACGGGCTTTTTGTGTTTTTGATAAAGAGAAAAACTAAGTTAAAGCTAGATTAAAAAAATAGGCTTAAACCTTCAAAGTATCACTAAACAATTTTCTCTTCAGTGACTATGACACCATCGGTGTCGGCATATAAATAATCACCTTGATTAAACTCAATACCACCAAAAGATAAACTCAACCCTCGTTCACCACTGGTCACAGGAATTGCTTTTCTTGAGCAAGTACCTAAGGCGAATAATGCCACAGGGATATCAGTGATTTGGAAAGTGTCTCTGATGTAACCATTGATCACTATGCCACTAAAATTGTTTTGTTGGGCAAACTTCATTAAGTTTTCACCCACCACGGCATAATATTCTTGGGCAACATCTACAACAACAACTTTGCCTGTGCCATCTTCGTCTCTGAGTAACTTAATAAGATCAGTGTTATTTTTATCTAATTTTATGGTGATAATTTCACCTTGGCATTTGCTCGCGCCACCATAATTTGAATAGCCTGGCCCCAATACAGATACCTTGTCACTATGTTCGTCACAGATATCAGCGGTAAAAAATGTCATAAATCAGTCCTGTTCTTTTTTTATATACGGTATAAGCCAGTATTCTAGCATTAAAGGAGTGTTTTTAAATAAAATTTGGTATTATATATTCACTAAAAATGAATAAATATGTATATACAAGTTCGGGTTTAAAACAATATGAAGGTAGTAACAGGCGTAGTTGGCAATGACATCCATGTAGTCGCCAATCGATTAATCGAACTCTCTCTCAATGCTCGAGGATATGAAGTGTTTAACCTCGGAGTAAACACCTATTTGGAAGAGTTTTTTGACGCGGTTGTGGAAACTGGCGCCGAAGTGCTGATGATCTCTTCACTCAATGGTGAAGCGGAAGGTTGGAGCCGAGAAGTTAAGCTGCTTAAAGCGAAATATAAACAGTTAGATGATCTCATTATGATGATTGGTGGCAACTTAGTGGTTGGTACCGGAAGCGCTGAAGATATTATCCCTAAATATAAAAACTATGGTTTTGACATTGTCTGTCATCAAGTAGATTTGAATACGGGTTTAGACCTATTAGAAGACTTTATTGCCCAAAGAGCAGTGAAAGAGACAAAAGAGAGTAATGAATAATGAGTTTGCTGCAGGAAGAAAGAGAAATCATTCTTAGCAATGAGTACGTAGATAACTTTGATTTTGATGAAGTTGCTGAGTTTGTTAAAGGTGCCAGTAAAGATTTATTTATATCGCATCACTTTAAACAAAAAAATAAAATGCTGGTGCAACCTCGCGGTGGCTTTCCAACCTATAAAAAGCAATTTGCCCTAAATGAGTTTTTTGTAAAGGCCAATGTTGATGTTTTACCGTTAACTATCGACTCAAATACTCGCCTTAATGATTATGCAACCGCAAAAAAAATGCTGCGCTTAAGTGAGGAAAATGACGTTGATATGCTCAACGGCTATCCTTTGGTTAATCACGGTTATCGCACCACCCGTAAAATGATCACCCATTTTAATAAGCCAGTGAGTTTAAGACATGGTACCCCTGATGCTCGGTTATTAATTGAAACGGCAATCGCTTCAGGGATTTTTGAAATTGAAGGCGGGCCTATTACCTATCTTCTACCTTATTCGAAGAACTTTCCGTTAGATAAAGCCTTTTTATATTGGAAGTATGTTGAACGTGTTTGTGCTAATTACTCTCAACTGAATGAGCCGATAAACCGTGAATCTTTTGGGCCACTTACCGCAACGTTAGTACCGCCAGCTATTACTATTGTTATCCAATTGCTGGAAATGCTGTTATCGCTCGAAGAAGGGGTTAAGTCTTTTTCTGTGTCTTTTGCTCAACAAGGCTCAATGAATCAAGATATTGTTACTGGTGCTGTGATTAAAAAGCTTGCGAAATATTACGCAGAGCAAATTAACTGTGGCGATGCAGCAATTCATTTGGTTTATCATCAGTGGATGGGCGCATTTCCTACCAATAAAGATTATGCTGAGCAGTTGATCAATATGGCTACTGTAATTGCCTCTATGGTAGGCGCTGATAAAATTATTACCAAAACTCGCGAAGAAGCCTCGGGGATTCCCACTAAAGAAGCCAATGCCAAAACCGTAGCAAATACGCAATACACCTTAGGCATATTAAATGGTTTACCTAATGTGGTAGATGAAGAAGAAGAGGAAATGTTAACACTGCAAGTGAAAGCCATTATGGAAGCAGTATTTAATGACCCCGCTGATACCCTATGGCGTAAAGTGTTCAACTCGATAAAAAATGGCATTATTGATGTGCCATTTTCTCCTCATATTATTAATCACAATAATATGATCACCATCAGAGATGCCAAGAAAAATATCCGTATTATAAAAAGAGGTAATGTTCCTATACCTGATCGCTGTTATGCCTATGATAAAGCGCAATGTGATTTAACCAAAGACACTACCAGTATCGTTAACGATATTATTCACGATATAGGAATTATGCAATGAGCAGTGCAGTAACTGAAAACAACCAAGACGATAAGAAAAATACTGGCAAGTTGCTTATTGATGTTGGTAGTACTTACTTTAAGTTAAGTACGCCACAAAATTTAGAGCAGCATTTTAGAGATTTTAATAAAGATATTTTAGATGATTTGATGCAAAAATGTGGTGATACCATTAAAGGCTTTGCAAAAGAAGATGTCCATATTTGCTCATCGGCCAACGGCGGTTTAACAACGTTGATCATTGGTATTACGAATACTTTTTCGCTCAAATACGCAACCAATATCGCTTTTAACTCTGGCATCAATATTATTGATACTGTGCTTTATCAAGACATTGAAGACTACTCTATACCTAGCGACTTAATTGATGTGGTGATTATCGTCGGCGGTGTTAATTCAAACGGTGATATCTTTTCACAAAATTTATATCACTATTTAGCGCAATTACGTTACTCCAATATTGTCTTTGTTGGCAATGAAATTGATGCACCAGCAATAGAAGAAAATATCGATAATGTGGTTATACTACCAAACATTATCGATAACAGATTACACATAGTAGAAGATCATTTAAGGGAATATTTAACTAACCTCTATCAACAAGATATAGAGGGTAAAGAGGATGTGAAAAATCTTTATAGCATTACCGCTAATCAAATTTATTCAACACCTTATGTTGTTAATAAAACCTTGCCGTTAATTGATGCTAAATTTTCAGTGGTTAACCCTTTTATATTATTAGATATAGGTGGAGCAACTACAGATATTCATTACTCAAAAGATTTAGTCGACGATAATATTGTTACTGAAAATGAGTATGACAGGTTAGTATTTAAAAAATTAGGGGTTTATAAGTCTAAACAGTCGCTTATTTTTGCGGCAAAAAATAATGAATTTGTTTATGAACTGCTGATGCATTTAAAAGTAACTGAAAATATTTTTGAAGAGCAAAGTGAAAAGGCAACAAAAATACTAATGCAGCTCGCTATCTTCTTGGTTTTATGTAAAATTTCACACTACAGAAAAGCTTATATCAATTTAAAATTGCTCTCTATTAACTCTATTGTGTTAACAGGGGGAATTACTAAAGTATTAACCCGTGAAGAAATCGAAGATATTATTTCATTTTTTTATAAAAAAATTCTTAATTCAGAGCATAACCCGACCACGGTTCTTGATAGTAATTATGATATTTGGACACTTGAAGCTGCTAGCCTTTAAAGAAAGAGGAAAAGAATTATGTCAATAAACTGTATAAGAACACTACTTGAAGATGCAGTTGCGGCTCAAAGCGAGAAAACCGCTATCGTTTATAACGAAAAAAGCATCACTTACGATGAGTTGTTTACCAAAGTAAACCAAGTGGCTTTTTACTTAAATGAGTTAGACCTACCCAAAGACTCACGCGTTGGTATTTATTCTACTAAGGGTATTGAACAAGTTATTGCTATTTTGGCTATTTTGTCGACAGATTATATTTTAGTGCCATTAACTACTTTGCTTAAACCTGAGCAAGTGGAATACATTATTAATGATTGTGACATTCAATGCATAATTACAGATAAAGTAAAACTTGAAAGTATAGAAGAGATTGATTTTACTGGTCATGTTATTTCTTATGAAACGGCCGGTAAAGATATTGCCTCTTTTGAAGAAATTTTCAAATATTATAATAAGCCTTATGAATGCGATATTAATGGTCATAATAATGCGGTGATCACCTATTCTTTTGGTGTTTCTGGCACGCCAAAAGGCATTGTTATTTCACACCGGAATTTGATTGACTCAGCCCGTGTGGTTTCTCAATATTTAAAGCTAAGAAGCGATGATGTTATCTCTGGTGTACTTATTTTTAACCTTGATTACGGCTTAAATCAGATCTTTTGTACCTTGTATAAAAAAGCAACCTTAGCCTTGCATCGCTTTATTTTACCGGAAGATTACTTTAACCATATCATTAACGATAAAGTGACAGTATTACCTTTAATGCCTGTTAATATTTCACAAATGTTTGATGATAGTATGCAAAGAATGCCAAGTGCAGAATTATTTTCAGCGGTTAAAACCATTACTTCATCTGGTGGTAATGTCACCGCAAAAATGATCAAAGATTGTAAAAACACCTTCACACAAGCTGATTTTTATTCAATGCATGGATTAACAGAAGCATTTCGTTCTACCTACCTTGATCCTGCTCAAGCGCAAATTCGACCTGATTCTATTGGTAAAGCGATTCCAGATGTCGAGCTTTATGTTATCAATGAAGAAGGAAAAGAATGTGGCGTGCGCGAAGTGGGTGAGCTTATTCATCGTGGCGGTTATATCTATCGTGGTTTTTGGAATGCCCCAGAGCAAAATGCTCAACGATTTAAATCGGTGCAGATCTTAAAAGATGTTGTTAACTTGGAAGGTCAGTTAACCGATGAAACTGTCGTTGCCACAGGTGACTATGTGTATAAAGATGAAGAGGGCTACCTTTACTTCGTCTCAAGACAAGATGATATGATCAAAACACGCGGTTTTAGGGTTTCACCTTTTGAAGTGGAGTCTGTGGTAGCGAAGAATATTCCGCAAGTTGAACAATGTGCTGTTTTTGGAATAGATAACGATATTATAGAAGAAGAGATTGTTTTGGTTTATTCAGCATCTAGCGAGATAAGCGAAAATGAAATCTTGTTTGAGCTGAAAAAACATTTAGCTTCATACATGCTGCCAAGCTTAATTGTGTATAAAAAGTCGCTGCCTCTAGTGCAAAGCGATAAAAATCTTGTTAATAAAGATGAGTTAAAACGAGAATTGTCAGGTAGATAATCTCAGCGATACTTATTTTTAAAACAGTCAAAACTAGTGACTTACATAAGGGGGAATAATTAATTATTCCCCCTTTTTTACACTTAGCAGCTGGATTTATCACTTACTATTAACGTCGATAAAAGCGATCTATTCAGGCATTTGTAGTGAGTGTAAACATAATAATACATTTGCTAGTCAGCACTGATCGGGCGTTTCCTATCATTGAAGATTTTCTGTCCAATTTTCACGTACATTTACATTTACATTCTCACTTTACCTTCTATCAGAGCTGATCTTTCACTCCAGGAAAATCCTCTAGATAATAAAGTTATGACATAAAAATAGTTTCTAGTATTTGTTACACAGATGCTAGTTACTAGCTAAAAAGAGAATGATAAATGAGTGATGTAACTGCTGTAGCACAAAATCCATTAAAACTATGTGGCATAGAATTTACTGAGTACGCTAGTCCAGATTCTGATTTTATGGAAAAGGCTTTTTATGGGTTTGGTTTTTCAAAAACTAAAAAATTTAAAGGTCGTGATATTGATTACTTTAATCAAAATGACATTCATTTTTTATTAAATAGAGAAACAAAAGGTTTCTCTCAAGAGTTTGCCAAAAAGCATGGACCAGCCATTTGTTCAATGGGCTGGCGTGTTGAAGATGCCAACTTCGCTTTTGAAGAAGCCGTTAAACGTGGTGCAAAATCGGCTGAAAATGAAGAAAACAAATTACCTTACCCTGCCATTTTTGGTATTGGCGATAGTCTTATTTACTTTATAGATAACTTTGCTGCTGATGAAGGTAATGAAGGGAAAAATAAAGGGCTAATTTACGATACTGATTTTGTTGATCATGAACAGCCAGTTGTTGTTGAAGACAAAGGTTTTTTAGCTGTTGATCACCTAACCAATAATGTTTACCAAGGCACCATGGAAAAATGGGCTGATTTTTATAAGCAAGTATTTGGTTTCACTGAAGTGCGTTATTTTGATATTAAAGGTATTAAAACCGCTTTAGTTTCTTATGCTCTACAGTCACCTTGTGGCAAGTTCTGTATTCCTATCAATGAAGGCAAGGGCAGTAAAGATAATCAAATTGATGAATACTTAGAAGAGTATAACGGCCCTGGCGTTCAGCATTTAGCCTTTATTACTGATGATTTAGTTGATTCATTAGATAAGCTTGATCGCTCTGTTGTTGATACCTTGCATATTGTTCCTGAGTATTATGATGAAATATTCGATCGTGTTCCTTGGGTTAAGGAAGATAAAGAGAAGATCAGAGAGCATCAAATTTTAGTGGACAGCCAAGCTGATAATTCATATTTACTACAAATATTCACTAAAAACTTATTTGGTCCAATCTTTATTGAAATGATTCAGCGTGTTAATGATAGAGGTTTCGGGGAAGGAAATTTCTCGACTTTATTCAAATCGATTGAGTTAAACCAAATGGAACGAGGCGTACTTTAACAAAAGCTATGTTAAGTTTTTGCTTTTAGTTTAAATATGACGAGTTGCGAATATAATTATCGTAACTCGTCACTTGTTGCTAACTTTGTTTCTTGTTATTTGTTTCCACTAACCGAAACATTTAAATCTTTTAAAATACCATCTTTTAAATTGTACACTAAACCGTGTACAGTAACGTTTTGCTCAGCTAACCAAGCATTACGTAGTACCGTGGTGTTGCAAACATTACCTACTTGCTCAATCACATTTAATTCACATAATAAATTCACACGCTCAGCTTCATCACTAACGGCTTCCAACTTATCTTTGTGAAAACGATAAACATCTTGAATATGGCGTAACCAGTTATCAATAAAACCATTGCTTTGATCATGAAATGCAGCATTAACACCGCCACAGCCATAATGGCCGCAAACAATAATGTCTTTTACTTTTAACACTTCAACGGCGTATTGAATAACAGATAAACAGTTTAGATCAGAGTGAATAACTTGGTTGGCAATGTTTCGGTGAACAAACACTTCTCCCGGTTGCATACCAAGTAGCTCATTAGCTGGCACGCGAGAGTCAGAGCAGCCAATCCATAGATATTGTGGTGTTTGCTGCTCTGAAAGGCTTTGAAAAAACTTAGGGTTTTTTGCTGTTATCTTGTCTGCCCACTGTTTATTATTTTCAAATAAATGTTTAATTGTACTCATATTTTTACCTATATATTCGTTATTATCATGACGCTAAATAGATTGCATGATGACATTTTATGTCATCATGCAGATTAGTCAAAGTAAAATATGGTATTACCAGTAATTTAGTTATAATACTAAAAAAGTTTTAGGCAGTAGTATTATGGCAAGTGCAGCAGCAGTTCATATTTTAGTGAAAACGCAAAAAGAAGCGTTAGAAATAAAAGCAAAATTAGCTAAAGGTGGTAATTTTGCTCAGTTGGCAAAAAGGTACTCAATTTGCCCTTCTAAGAAAAAAGGAGGCGACTTAGGCGAGTTTCGGCGAGGCCAGATGGTGAAAGCTTTTGATGATGTAGTTTTTAAAAAAGAACTGTTGACCGTTCATGGGCCCATCAAAACTAAGTTTGGCTATCATTTAATTAAAACCTTATATCGTAATTAATACCAATTACATTAATAAATTAGTCAACTTAGAGTTACATTAGCGAGCTTAGAGCAAACAAAATTACTTAAACATAGTTATTCTATATTTTATTAATTTTGAGCGGCTATCAGTTCGCTAATGAACTCCCGAAGGGCGAGTTTAAAAGGCTTGCATGCTTCGTTATTGATTTTGACAAGGACGCTACATGGATGTAGCTTATTAGAGAATGCAGGAGCATATTCTCCTGAATAACCATTCTCTTCAATCAATGCCTTGCCTTTAAGCCTTTTAATTCTCGCTAAGTGATCAATTAATTAACGTACTTGGTATAAAGCTCATAAAAAGCTATTGGTTTTCTTCTTTATCTAGCGCTTGATTTCGCTCTTTGATTTTTTTCAGTTGCTCATCGGTTAAATTAAATTTTTTAGCCGATTTCTTAAGAAGTAAAATCCCACCTAGAATTAACCCTAATGCGAGTAAAATGATAATAATTGCAGTGATTGACATAATTTGCTCATTGGCTTAATTGTTAAAAAATAATAGCTAAATTAGTTTTTAACAGGTAACTTATTGTATCAAGTATATAAAACTTAACAGAATATTAAATTATTGTTTTGGAGAAAAATATGAATAACGGTTTAAGCATTAAACTATTTATGCCGACACTGGTTTTTGGAATTATTTTTATGGTTATTGTATTAGTCTCTCCAGACAATTTAAGTAAATATAACGTGTTAGGGGTTATTTGTGCACTCGTTATTTTGCAAGTTATTGCCAGCTACCTGTTTACATCTAAATTATTAACACAGCGCATAGTAGCACTTAAACAATATCTAGATGTTGTAGTAAGCACAGAGCAAGCACCTTCTGAGCCGTTAAAAGACTCTAGTAACGATGAATTGAGTGAAGTTATTAATGAGTTTAGTGCTTTTATTGTTGATTTATCAGAAGTGATTAGTGAAATTCGAGCTGAATCAGAAACCTTAAGTAAGGGCTCACATTTACTTACCACCCAAATGAATGACTCAGTAAATTCAGTGAATGAATCGGTAAATCAAGTCGAACAAATGGCTCAATCAATTGATAATGTTGCTAACACTTCGGCACACTTATCTGACAGTGCAGTGCAAGTAAGTGAAACAACAAGTGTGGTAATGACTACTTTATCCCAAGGCCTTGATTCTTCAAATACTAGCCAAAAAACAATTACTTCTTTTGCTAGCGAAGTGGACAGCATGGCAAGTGATTTAGAGCTATTACGCGAAGAAAGCGCGCGTATTGGTTCTGTGTTAGATGTGATCAGGGGTATTGCCGAGCAAACCAACTTATTGGCATTAAATGCTGCTATTGAAGCTGCTCGTGCAGGAGAGCAGGGGAGAGGCTTTGCGGTAGTTGCCGATGAAGTAAGAGCATTAGCTCACAGAACGCAAGAAGCGACCGTTGAAATTCAGTCAATGGTTGAAGGGTTACAAAGTAAAACCAGCAATGCTGTTGAAACTGTCGCTAGAGGTCAAGGATTGTCTCAGACAAGCTTATCTCAATCGGCAGAGGTTGTGCTAGCATTTGAGCAAATAGGACAGGCATTTCAAGAGGTTGATAATTTAACCTCGCAAATAGCAAGTGGTACGCAAGATCAGCAAACTTCTACGGCTTCGATTAACGACAGCATGATGGCTGTCGTTTCTTTAAGCCGTGAATTGAATGAAAGTTTAGCTGGTGTTGCTGATCATGCCGAGCAACAGAAAAAAACTTCGGCAGAGGTTGATAAAACTTTAAGTCGAATTTGTGTTTAGCCTTTAACCTTCAATAAAGGAATAAATGAGTAATCAGCCGTTTTAAGTTTGATTATCTTTATCGCGCTTTTTAGCCAGTAGTTGTAATTGTCTAGACTGTTCGTGAAGACTGGTGCGCACTAATACTTCTCTGTCATCTTCACGGATAAAGTGAAAAATGGCTTTGTATTGGTAAAGTTCATCTTGAGGCGTTGCTTCGATGACTTCGCCATAGCAATAAACGGCGCAATTTTCTGTTGTAAGGAAAATTTTCATTTCTAGATACTGACCAATATCAAAAGTTTTATCCGCCATAAAAGATAAACCACCACCACCAAACTCAACACCTTGATATCTATGCTGCTCTTCATCTTGCTGACTTAAAATATAACCCATCAGTAAGTTTATTTTTTCACTTTGATGATTGAGAAAGTCTGCTAACTGACTCGCCACTCCTGATAAACCTTGTAATGGACGAAGTGCTGATTGATCGATTGTGGAAATATCACTAGCCATTTTAAATGGTGTTGGCATATTAGCGATAAAGTCATCATAACTTTCTATATTCTTTTCATCGAGTGGCAAAATATTAATACTAAACTCACTGCTGATTGAAAAAAATTCATGATATTTAGCGAGTTTTTCTTCGATGGTTTCTTTGTTAGTATTCATTGCTGCCTTAGTGCTTTTCACAGATGCTGATTATTAATATAAGAATATAAGTGAATTTAAAAAGTTATTTAATAACAAAGTTATAGCAGATAATCTATTATTTAAATACTTTTTGTTACGCTATTTATTGCTTTAAGCAGCGAACTATAGCGTTAAATTCTTTAGGCTGTGTTAAGCTTGTCGTTTTATAATGATAGAAAATATTTAATAATAATATCAAATGTTTCAACCTGTTAGTTTATTCATTGGGTTACGCTATAGTCGTAGCAAAAGCCGTACTGGTTTTATCTCCTTTATCACCTTTTTCTCCACTGTTGGTATTTTACTGGGAGTGGCGTCACTGATCACTGTGGTTTCTGTGATGAATGGCTTTGAAGGCGAGCTTAAAAAACGCGTGCTAGGCATAGTACCTCACGTGCTTGTGAGTAATGATGATAGTCGTCACAAGGAGCTTGCTGACTGGCGAAAACTGAGAGAGCAGTTGTTGAAACAAAAGCATATCCAACAAGTCACGCCTTTACTTGGCAGCGAAGCCTTAATTCAATCGCAACAAAACTTGCAAGGCGTTATGTTGCAAGGGATCATGCCAGAGTTTGAACAAAAAAATATTATCAACGCCAATATGATGGCAGGAACTTTAGCCTCTTTATCAAAACAAGCTTATAGTATCGTTATGGGTCGTTCACTAGCCAATAAGTTACAGGTATCTATGGGAGATACTGTACGCTTGGTATTGCCAAATAAAACTATCTTCACTCCTATGGGGCGTATTCCTGTGCAGCGCAAATTTACCATAACGGGCATTTTTGATGTTGGCTCGCAAGTGGATGATGCTATGGTGTATATACACAGTAAATACGGCGCTAAACTATTAAGACACAAAGGTGATGGCGTTGAGCAATTACGTCTGTATTTAGATGATGCCTTTAATGCTGAAAAAGTTGTTGCTCAGCTAACCCCTATCATCAATGCCGATTCTTCTTTATCTCAACAAATAAAATTTGCTACCTGGAATGACAGCCAAGGAGCACTATTTTCTGCGGTCAGCATGGAAAAGAAAATGATGTGGTTAATGCTCAGTTTAATTGTTGCTGTTGCTGCATTTAATATTGTTTCTGCCTTAGTGATGGTGGTAGTTGAAAAACAAGGTGAGATTGGCATATTGCAAACATTGGGGTTATCAAAAGCAGGGGTGGTGAAAATATTTATTACTCAAGGTATGGTAAATGGTTTGTGGGGCGTTGGTTTAGGTAGCGCCTTTGGTATATTTTTGAGCCAGTATTTAAATGATATTTTAGCGCTCTTTGGGGTGAATATTTTTGGTGCAGGTTATGCTGCGCAACAGTTACCCATTCAATTAGAAATAAATAATGTTGTCTTTATCGCCATTTCCGCTTTGGCAATGAGTTTTGTTGCCACTTTATATCCCGCTTTTCAAGCATCCAATACTCAACCGGCAGAGGTTTTACGAAATGAGTAACGTATTAGCGTGTAAACAATTATCTAAATCATATTTTCAAGGAAAAATAGAAACGCCTGTTTTAGATAAGCTTGAGCTTAATGTTAAAAAGGGTGAGTTACTGGCCATTGTTGGCAGCTCTGGTTGCGGTAAAAGTACCTTTTTACACCTTGCAGGTGCGTTAGACTTACCTACCTCTGGCGAAGTGTTAATTAATGGCACCAATATTCTAACCTTATCAGACAAACAAAGAGCCGCTTTTAGAAATCAGCATATTGGTTTTATTTATCAGTTTCATCATTTAATGATGGAGTTTACTGCCCTTGAAAATGTCGCTATGCCGCTGATGATCCGTGGAGATAACCCGAAAAAAGCCATGCAAGCAGCCAAAGAGGTATTGGCTCAGGTTGGACTAGCGCATCGCAGTCAGCACCGGCCAAGTGAGCTTTCAGGCGGAGAGCGTCAACGTACTGCCATTGCGAGAGCTTTAGTCACCAAGCCAGCATTGATTTTAGCTGATGAACCAACGGGTAATTTAGATAGTGATACCGCTGAGCAAATTTATCAGTTAATTAGAGAGCTCAATAAAAGTGAGCAAACCAGCTTTGTAATTGTAACCCATGATCTAACCTTAGCTAAGCGCATGGACAGACAATTAAAACTCGATCACGGTAAGTTATTACCTTTTGAGCAAGCCTCTCATGTATAAACCATTTAGTATTTTTCTCGCATTACGCTACGTTCGAAGTCGAAATGGTAACGGCTTTTCTAGCTTTATCTCGGCTTCATCAACCATAGGTATTGCCTTAGGCACCTTAGTGTTAATTGTTGCTCTTAGTACTATGAATGGCTTTGAGCGCGAACTTGCACAAAAACTACTTTCTATTGTGCCTCACGCCGAACTGATGTCGGTGAATCAGCCAATTACCAACTGGCGTGATAGCGTCAAGAAAGTTCAAACAAACCCAGAAGTTATTGCTGCTGTGCCTGTGATTAGCTTAAACGGCATGATGCAATATAAAACCCAATTAAAAGCATTAGAAATCCGAGGGGTAGAGCCAAACTTAGAAACACAGGTTTCAGATATCGATGACTATATTGTTGAAGGTAGTTGGCAAGCACTAAGTGCAATTACCAATGATGCTACACAAGCAGCATCGGGTATTGTTATTGGTGTGGGCATCGCCAAAAAACTAGGCGTAAAGCTGGGTGATAGCGTGCAGCTATTACTGCCTTCGGCAAGAGACTCATCAACATCATTAGCTAACCAAGCCGTGTTTTCTGCGCCACTTAAACGTCATGTAACCATTGTGGGAATTTTTAAGTTTGGTGGCACTATTGATGAAACTCTTGCCTATATTTCATTAGCACAAGCTTCAGAAATTAAAGGTTATCAAGCCGGAGAAACCCAAGGCATTCGCCTGAAATTAAATGATGTTTTCTCTGCACCGACCCTAGTTAGAGATATTGCATATAATTTTAATCACTATGTTTACATTATGGATTGGACCCGCAGTCAAGGCCATTTATTCAATGATATTCAACTGGTGAGAATGGTGATGTTTATTGTGCTGGTTTTAGTTATTGCGGTGGCAAGTTTTAATATTGTCTCTACCTTGATCATGGCTGTTAATGAGAAGAAAGGCGACATTGCTATTTTAAAAACCATGGGCGCGCCAGCTAAAGTCATTATGTTAACCTTTATCTATCAAGGGTTAGTTAATGGTATTTTAGGTAGCTTGATTGGCGGTGTGCTTGGCGTGATTTTAGCGGTTAACCTTGCTGAAATCACCTTGTTTATTGAGCAGTTATTATCAATGAAACTGCTTTCTGCAGATGTTTACTTTATTGATCACATTCCAAGTCAGTTGAATATGAGCGATGTCTATATCACTGTTATTACCGCGCTTATTATGTCTTTATTAGCGACTATTTACCCGGCATGGCGAGCAACTAAAATTGAACCAGCACAAGTGTTAGGGCAACTATAAAAGGTAACTGTAAACTTAGGCTATGTTCTGAGTTTTATGCTGGCTGCACTACTGTTATAGCAATTGAAATAATTTTCGATGAGTGATCAGTTCATTACTTCACTTGGTATTAAATCATTGCAGCTAAAAAAAGACAAAAAAAAGCCCGCAAAATTTTTGCGGGCCAACTTAAATATCAAGTTGATAGAAGGAAGTCTTTTCAAAGAGAAAGCTCCAAGAAACATGTCAGAGAGAAAAGATAACAATAGTATCTAATCAAAAAATTATCCGGTTAATCATATTCTGTGGAAAGAGTGAATCATTACGCTAGCAATACGAGCTGAACCAGAAAACAAATCCAGTTTACTCATCGGACATCTGTTTAACAAACTAAAAAAAATACCTTTTCGCATTAGAAAAACTAATGTGAAAGCTTCTAAGGGAGATGTGACTTTTTTCCGTATTTTTATGCAGATAATTTGACTGTTAGTAGTATTTATTCTCAGTTTTTGAGAATAGTTATTTTTTGATATTTATTTTACTTAGAGATTAATAATTTTATTCAAGGTGATTTTTTTGATGAAAAACTTTTGTAATTGAATAAAAGCTATTTTTTTGACCTGAAAGTGTAATTATTCATATATAACTGCTTGTTTGTCGGCTAGGTTATCTATTACTATATATTCACTCTTTAATTGTCCCTTTTAAACCTGCAGTACATGCCTACTATTGACCAAAATTATTCTGTAAGAGTCTACTATGAAGACACTGATGCTGGCGGAATAGTTTATTATGCAAATTACCTGAAATTCTTTGAACGAGCACGCACCGAGTGGTTACGTGAGCTTGGAATAAATCAAACAAAGTTTTTAGAACAAAACATAGGTTTTGTGGTCAGAAAGGTTGAAATGGACAATATTGCTTCGGCAAAGTTAGATGATCTACTTAATATAAACTCCACAATTGTAACATTAAAGCGTGCCAGTTTGATTTTTCATCAAAAAATAACCAACCAAGCACAGCAGGTAATATGTACTGCAACAGTACGTGTTGCTTGTGTCAATTTTCAAAATGCTAAGCCTGTCGCTATCCCAGAATCTATATTAGGAGCGTTTAAACGTGTCTGCTGAATTTTCAATTTTTGAACTTATTTTAGAAGCCAGCTTGTTGGTGAAACTAGTTATGTTAACCCTACTTGGCTTTTCTGTTGTTTGCTGGGCGATGATCTTTCAACGTCGACAAGCATTAAGTACAGCTAAAGCTCAATTAAAAGACTTTGAAGATAAATTCTGGAGCGGTGCGGATTTAAGCAAATTATACAATGAAATTTCAGTGAAAAACCAAATTCAAGGTATAGAAAGCCTGTTTGTTGCGGGCTTTAAAGAATTTGCTCGTTTGCGTAAAAGTAAGATTAACGACCCTCATACCATAGTTGATGGCACACACCGCGCGATGCGTGTTGCGCTGTCTCGTGAAGTAGATAGCCTAGAAACACATCTTCCTTTCATGGCCACCGTTGGCTCAATCAGTCCTTATATCGGATTATTTGGAACCGTATGGGGGATAATGAACTCTTTTATTGGTTTAGGCTCAGTGCAGCAAGCAACTTTATCTATGGTGGCTCCTGGCATTGCCGAAGCACTTATTGCGACAGCAATGGGGTTATTTGCGGCAATCCCAGCGGTAATGGCTTTTAACCGCTTTAGTCATAAAGTTGAAAAGCTTGAGAACAGCTATGGTAACTTTATGGAAGAATTTTCCAGCATATTACAACGCCAATCAGTTATTGAGCCACAAGCATAGAAAAGGGCGAAAGCTATGTATCAAAGAGTTAGACGTCGTAAAGTGGCTGAAATCAATGTGGTTCCCTACATTGATGTGATGTTAGTACTATTAATTATTTTCATGGTAACAGCGCCTCTAATCACGCAAGGAGTTAAGGTCGACTTGCCTCAAGCTGAAGCTGAGCCATTGGATAAAGACACCAAGCCACCGCTTGTTGCTTCAGTAGATGCTCAGGGCCTTTACTATATAACGCTGGGTAGTAATGAAAAAGAGCCGCTATCAGCTGAAGAAGTCGCTACTTTGGTTAAAGCCCATTTAGTCGTAAATCCTGACACTCCCGTCGTAGTAAATGGTGATGGCGCAGTTTCTTATGATGCAGTGATTCAGCTTATGGTTTTATTGCAAACTGTTGCTGGTGTGCCATCTGTTGGCTTAATGACAGATTCGGTGGAGAACTAAAGTGAGCCAATATTATGATCGCGCCACACTTATTAAAGCAATCTGGCTAAGTATTCTGCTACATATAGCTTTATTGGCTGTGCTATTTATGGGGGACTTTAGTGCTGAGATCAAACCGCCTAAATCAGCACCCGCTGCCGAAGTAAAACCCATTGAGGCTACCGTTGTTGATGCTGATAAGTTACAAAAAGCGATTAATAAAATCAAAAAGCAAAAAGCAGATGATAAAGCCGCAGAGAAAAAACGCCTAAGAGATATTGAAAAACGTGCTAGCGATGCCAAGAAACGCCGTGCAAAAGAAGAAGCTCGTATTAAAAAATTAGAAAAGCAACGTAAGCAAAAAGAGCAAGAGAAAAAACGCGCTGACAAAGCTGCTAAAGAGGCGGCCAGTAAAGCTGCAGCAGCAGAAAAAGTAAGAAAACAGAAAGAGCAAGAAAAGCAGAAAGCGGAAGATGCTGCAGCACTAGCAAGGTCAAAGCGCTTAAAAGCTGAAGCCGATGCTAAGAAAGCAGATGAAATTCGTAAAAAACAAATTGAAGAACGTAAACGTAAAGAAAAAGAAGCGGCAGATAAAGCAGCTCGTGAAAAGCTATTAGCTGAGCAAATGGCCGCTGAAATGGCAAGCCGTAATAAAGCCCGTAAACAGCAGATGATGTCGGAAATACAACGCTATGCTGCATTAATTACTAATGTTATTGATCAAAATATGATTAATGATCGTTCAACTATGGAAGGAAAGTCTTGTAAATTAGTGATAAGTCTTGCACCATCGGGGTTTGTAACACAAGTTCGTGTCATTAACGGCGATGCCGTTGTTTGTGAGGCTGCGAAAAGAGCTGTTTATAAAGCTGGCACTTTACCTGTTTCTAAAGACCCTGAAGTCTTTAAAGAAATGCGTAATATTGATGTTACCGTCGTACCAGAGTTTAACTAACCCAGTTAATGATTAAACCAATTACTAGATAAAATAATAAGTGAACAATGAAAATTAAATTAATCCTCGGACTTTTTATAACGCTATTGTCAACTTCAGCGATGGCGACCTTAGAAATAGTGATCACTGGTGGCGTAGATAGTGCCAGACCAATTGCCGTTTTACCTTTTCAGTGGCAAGGTAATGGCGAGCTACCAGAGCAAGTTTCAAAAGTGATCAGTGATGATTTATTGCGTAGCGGTAAATTTAATCCGGTAAAAGCCCATAACTTCCCTCAACAGCCGACATCAGCTGATAAAATTGATTATAGTGCATGGGCAAGTATTGGCGTTGAAGCCGTATTAATCGGCGAGATTAAAGAAACAACCATAGGTAATTACTACGTAAGTTATCAACTGATTGATGTTATCCGTGGACAAATCACTGGCGGGCAAACATCTATGCTCAGTAATGGTGAGTTAGTACAAACTCAAGATCACATTCTTATTCAAAGTGGCGCACAAATTGGTGCTGAACAATTTCGTCGTTATGCTCATACTATTAGTAATGCAGTATACGAAGAATTAACGGGCAGCAAAGGTGCTTTCTTAACGCAAATAGCCTACGTTATTGTTCGTGATCAAGGAAAGTACCCGTATCAATTAGCTTTTGCTGATTATGATGGCTTTAATGAACAAGTATTGTTAAGTTCTAATGAGCCATTAATGTCGCCATCGTGGCATCCAGACGGTGAACAATTGACCTATGTGTCTTTTGAAAACCGTCAAGCGCAAATTCATACCATGAATATTTATACGGCTGAACGCCAATTAATTAGTTCGTTTGAAGGTATTAATAGCGCGCCAAGGTTTTCACCTGATGGTAAAAAAATTGCGATGGTGTTGTCGAAAGATGGCAACCCAGATCTTTATGTAATGACACTAGCAACAAAGAAATTACGTCGAATTACTCGTAATAGAGCTATAGATACCGAGCCAAGTTGGTCGCCAGATGGTAATTCTTTGATATTTAGCTCAGAACGGGGTGGTAAACCTCAGCTATATCGCGTAAATTTAATCGATGGTAAAATCAGACGCTTAACCTTTGATGGTGAAATGAACTTAGGTGGTTCAATAACGCCTGATGGTGAGCAACTGATTATGGTCAATAGAACTCGAGGTCAGTATCGTCTTGCTAAGCAAGAATTAGATTCAGGGGTATTCCAGGTACTTACTAAAACGCGTTTAGATGAGTCACCTAGTGTTTCACCTGATGGTGGAATGATAATTTATTCAACGCTACACAATAAAAGGCAAGTGTTAGGGTTGGTGTCAGTTGACGGGCGCTTTAAAGCACGTTTACCGGCGTTGGACGGGCAAGTTAAAGCACCAGCTTGGTCACCGTTTTTATAACAGAATCAGATCTAGACCTTTGCTGATAAAATATTTATGAGCGAAGAAAAAATTATAATTTAAAATTTCTATTATTTGCAAATAAGGAAAATAACATGCGCTTAAACAAAACACTTAAAAATGCAGCTATTGCTTTACCACTATTAGCATTAGCAGCGTGTAGCTCTAATGATGCTACAGATGGTCAAAACACTGTTGAGACCAATGCTGAAATTGCGGCACAACAAAAAGCTGCTGAAGAAAAAGCGGCAATTGCTAAAGCGGCTAAAAGAGCAGCTGAAATTAAAGAGCAAAAACGTCAAGAACTTGCTAAATTACGTTCAGAGCACATCGTGTACTTCGATTTTGACGTATCAAATGTTAGCGATGAATACGCAAGTATTTTAGATGCACATGCTAAGTACTTAAATGCAAACCCAAGTGTTAAAGTATTAATTGAAGGTCATGCAGATGAGCGTGGTACTCCTGAGTACAACATTGCCTTAGGCGAGCGTCGTGCTAAAGCAGTAGAAACTTACTTAGAAAACATGGGTGTAACATCAGAACAATTATCTGTTGTTAGTTACGGTGAAGAAAAGCCTATGATTAAAGACCGCTCAGAAGCTGCGTTTGCTAAAAACCGTCGTGCGGTAATCGTATACTAATCACTGTTTACTACTAGCTAAATACTAAGTGATTTATCTTAGTAATAAATAGGTCAACAAATGAAACTTGCCTTTTCAAGCAAAACTGCTTTATTTGGTCTAGTGCTAACTGCTAGCGCATCTTGTGCGTTAGCAGCGCAAGCACCAGTTATTGATGTTAGTTCACAAAAAAGCAATACCCTATCAAATACAGGAACATTAGCTGAGCAATTAGCTAGCGTTGAGCGAAAACTTGACTCTCGAAATAGGGCACAAGTTAATATTCAACGCCAACTTGATGATATGCAAACTCAAGTGAATGAACTGCGTGGTGTTACAGAGCTACATACACATCAATTATCTCAAGTACTTGAACGCCAGCGAGAGCTTTATCAAGAACTTGATAGACGTGTAACTGAAGCATTAAAGCCAACCACACAAGTGCCAACAACTATTGCTGTTGATAGCAGTACAGCTTCGCAAAACTATAGTAGCGATTTAACTGAAAATGAAGCTTATGATAAAGCGCTTAACTTAGTACTTAAAGATAAGCGTTATGAAGAGGCTATTCCTGCTTTTAAACGTTTTAATGAAAACTACCCTCAATCTTCTTACGCACCTAATGCGCATTATTGGTTAGGACAGTTATTATTTAATAAAGGTGAATTAGCACCAGCAGAGCAAGAGTTTGAAATTGTAGTTGAACAGTTTAAAGAATCTAGCAAAAGGCCTGATGCTTTATTGAAATTAGCTATGGTAGCCCAACAGCAGGGAAATAATGCAAAAGCGATAGCCCTCTATCGCCAACTATTAGCTGAATACCCTGAGTCTACTTCTGCACAATTAGCGAAACCGCGTTTAGAAAGTTTAACGCAATAAACATAAAGGTCTGTTGAATCTTTATGTTTAAAATTTGTTTTTGTCGCTTTATATGTTGTTGAGAAATGTAGCGCTTTGCTTTGTTTTTAAGCAAACAACAAATAATCGTTAAAAAAAACGAAATTTGTTGTTGCACTAAATTTTTTTATCAGTATCATATGCGGCGCGTTGAGGCACCAACCTCATCGCAATGTCGGCCGTTAGCTCAGTTGGTAGAGCAGTTGGCTTTTAACCAATTTGTCGAAGGTTCAAATCCTTCACGGCCGACCACTTAAAAACGTTAAATTAATTATTAGTTTTACGTGAAAACTCCGCTACAGAGTTTAAAAATGTAGATAGGTTTATCTTAATAAATCGATATGTCGGCCGTTAGCTCAGTTGGTAGAGCAGTTGGCTTTTAACCAATTTGTCGAAGGTTCAAATCCTTCACGGCCGACCACTTTTACAATAGTTTCGAGTTAATAGATTTGAGTAACGAAAACTCAATACTCGGCACTTAAAAACTCTTTCGTCGGCCGTTAGCTCAGTTGGTAGAGCAGTTGGCTTTTAACCAATTTGTCGAAGGTTCAAATCCTTCACGGCCGACCACTTTTCTTTTATCATTCTGTTTAGCAATACTACAAAGCCAAGGCTTTTAACCGTTAAGCCGGTTTTCTCGAAGGTTCAAATCCTTCACGGCCGACCACTTTTCTTTTATCATTCTGTTTAGTAATACTACAAAGCCAAGGCTTTTAACCGTTAAGCCGGTGTTCTCGAAGGCTCAAATCTTTCACGGCCGACCACTTTTCTTTTATCATTCTGTTTAGCAATATTATAAAGCCAAGGCTTTTAACTGTTAAGCCGGTTTTCTCGAAGGTTCAAATCCTTCACGGCCGACCACTTTTCTTTTATCATCCTTTTCTGTGGTACTATAAAGCCAAGGCTTTTAACCATTAAACCAGTTTTCTCGAAGATTCAAGTCCATCACGGCCGACCACTTTTCTTTTATCATTCTGTTTAGCAGTATTATAAAGCCAAGGCTTTTAACCGTTAACTCGACTTGCTTGAAAGTTTAAGACCAAACACAGCTGACAATTCAAATCACTACACATTTAAGCTGATTTCCCTTATAATCACCGCGTTTCAAGGCATTTCGCCCAGAGAGAAAAGATAGAGAAATATAATGAGCCAAACTAATTTAGCCGTCGACTTTGACTTTCAATTTCCTGCTAAGCCTAAACCGTTGACTAGCGAAGAAAAAGAAGCATATAAAGCTAAAATAAAGCAATTGTTAAAAGATAAAAATGCTGTTTTAGTCGCTCATTATTATACAGATCCTGAAATTCAAGCCTTAGCTGAAGAAACCGGTGGTTGTGTTGCCGATTCATTGGAAATGGCTCGTTTTGGTAACCAACATCCTGCTGACACTTTAATTGTTGCTGGTGTGAGGTTTATGGGTGAAACAGCTAAAATCTTAACACCTGAAAAAACAGTATTAATGCCAGAACTAGAAGCAACGTGTTCTTTAGACTTAGGTTGCCCTGTTGAAGAGTTCTCTGCATTTTGTGATCAACACCCAGATCATACCGTTGTTGTTTATGCTAATACCTCTACTGCCGTTAAAGCGCGTGCTGATTGGGTCGTTACCTCAAGTATAGCCCTTGAAATAGTCGATATGCTTGAAAGCGAAGGTAAGCCGATTATCTGGGGGCCAGACCGTCACTTAGGCTCATACATTGAGAAAGAGACTGGTGCAGATATGCTTATGTGGCAAGGCGCCTGTATTGTTCACGATGAGTTTAAGGCTAAAGCACTACGTGATTTAAAAATACAATACCCAGAAGCTGCTGTTCTAGTTCATCCTGAATCTCCTGCTAATATTGTTGAAATGGCTGATGCGGTTGGTTCTACAAGTCAACTGATTAAAGCAAGCCAAGAAATGCCTAATCAGCACTTTATTGTTGCTACCGATAAGGGTATTTTCTATAAAATGGAACAAGCCAACCCCGAAAAGACCTTTGTTGCTGCTCCTACGGGTGGAAATGGCGCAACATGTCGTAGCTGTGCTAATTGTCCTTGGATGGGGATGAATGGCTTAGCATCTATCGCTCAGGCGCTAGAAAATCCTGCAGGAAAAGAAATTTTTGTTGATGAAAAGCTTGCCGAGCAAGCACTAATACCTCTACATAGAATGTTAAACTTTGCTGCTGAAAACAAACTAAAAGTAAAAGGCAACGCGTAAATCCTGCCTAAGTATAAAGTTTATTCAATAATACGATTTATATTTGAATAACTTATATTTAAGCTTGCTTGCCAAGGGCTTTTTAACTACTATAACGCGGCTTTAAAATAGTGAAGTGTCCTAGTGGATGCTAAAGGTGAAGTGACACGCTCAAGCGTGCTCATAGGCCTAAGCACTAGCAGTGAGATTAACACTTAAAAATAATACAAGAGTTACAAATGATGAAGTGTCCGAGGCGGACGCTAAAGGTGAAGTGACACGCTCAAGCGTGCTCATCGGCCTAAGCACTAGCAGTGAGATTAACACTTAAAAATAATACAAGAGTTACAAATGGTGAAGTGTCCGAGTGGCCGAAGGAGCACGCCTGGAAAGTGTGTAAGGCGCAAGCCTTCGAGGGTTCGAATCCCTCCTTCACCGCCATCAAATTTACATGCCCTAGCATAATTAATTTAATGCTTTGATTACAAGCAACCCCACATATATTATCGATACAACTTTCCCTAAAAAGCTTTTTCTACTATTAGCTTTGTAATACCCACACGAATACCCTTAGAACATAGATTACAATTTAAAACTCAATATATTTCAAATCTATACAATTGTTTAGCTTGATTGACTTCGGGTATCAGCTTGCTAATAATGTCATATTGAAAAGTATTTATGGGTTATAAAAAAGGAGTTATTTAGTGGAGAACCAACATGGAGAAGTTAGCTTTACTCTTCAAGATAATATTATCATTGCAACCTTGGTAGGCTCATTTAATGAGTTTGGTGCTGAAAAGTATACAGAAGGTCTCAAAGGTTATATTAATGACTTTGCACAGGAGTCTTTTGCTATATTAGTTGATAACTCTTTGATGGATGGAGGTACGCCCGAAGCTTATCAAGTGCTTGAAAAGTATAACCAATGGCTGAATACAACGAGTATGGTGGCTAAGGCTATTGTTGTTCAAAGCTTGGTAACCAATGAGTTAATCGAATTTCTTTCACCTTCAATAAAGCATCAAACCGTTAAATGTTTTAATGAAAAAGCCCCTGCTTTGAAGTGGTTGCAAGACAGAGTTAAAAGTTTAGTTTAAGGCATATTATCAATATTCTGTTAACTTCCAATTCAGTCGCTATTAGGTTTGCTTAGAAGCTTCATTCTTGTTAAGGCTTGAAGTGATTGCGATTAACTATCTTTGATAAAATGAGGTGGTATAAATTCTAGCGTTTTATTGACTGGCTTCTAAACCATACTTTTTCCATAGAGGCTCTAAGGTGCCTGCTTTTGTCATTTGGGTAAGTAGCTTGTTGATATATTTGATGGAGAGTTTGTGATTTTCTCTAATTAAAATGGTATGTCGGTAAATTTGATCTGGTTTATTTGAGATCAGCAATTTGGTTTTGTCTTCTGGTGAATGAGAAAAGTGATAATGCAAATATTCCTTTGATAGCACCGCAATTTCCCCACGATTTTTAAGAATTAATTCAAGGCTTTGTTTTTGGCTGTTAGTTTGTACAAGGTTGAAGTTCTTTTTCAAGTACTCTTGATCGCTAGAAAAATTGGCGAATTGGTAATGGTATCCCATAACACCAATCATAGCTTTGTTTTTAAAGTCAGAAAAAAAATCCTGTCCTCTGCCTTGATTCGCTTGGGTAACATACACTTCTGCGCCTGTGACAAAAGCTTGTGAAGCGACTATTGGGTAGTCTTGCCAACCCCACTTTATACTTTCAAAGATCATCATATCAAATTTATTGTTTTCAAAATCATGGTAACGGCGTCTAGGGGTCGTGGGCACAGGGACAAATTCGTATTTATCTTGAGCGTTATTCATCGCAGCAATCATTTGAATTGCAATACCCGTCGTTTTATTGGCGATAAATGAATAAGGAGGAAAGTCATAAATGCCAACTTTAACTATATCGGCAGCAAACGCATTGATAGATAACAAACAGCCAGCAATTAATGCGTACCACTTCATTCGCCTATATCCTCATTCCAAAGTTCTGGTTTTTCTGTCATAAAGTCATTCATCATTTGTTTGCACTCAGCTGAGTTGACCAACTCAACCTCAACGCCTTTGGATTTTAACAGCTCTTCTTCACCCATGAAGCTTTGATTTTCACCGATGACGACCTTTGGAATGCCATAAAGTAGAATAGCTCCGGTGCACATAGAGCAGGGCGACAAAGTGGTATAGATAACACTTTCTCTGTATACACTGGCTGGCTGACGGCCTGCATTTTCTAATGCATCCATTTCGCCATGTAATGTTGGGCTTCCTGTTTGTACTCTTTTATTATGACCACGGCCAATTATTTTACCATCATGAACTAAAACTGAACCTATGGGAATTCCACCTTGATTTAACCCTGCTTTGGCTTCATCAATTGCAGCTTGCATAAATTTATCCATCAGAAAAACCTTGAGATTTTAGTTAGTACCTTAATAACAGTGTAGAAATAAAAATCACAAATAACTATATCTGAATTAAAATAAATTATTAAGTTTTGTTCTCTAAAAAAAAGGGCACTTCAAGTGAAGTGCCCTTTTGTTAGTCTTCATTATTGTTGCAATTTACTTAACTTCTTCACCAGCGGCTTGCTTGTCGGCATGATAAGAAGAGCGTACTAGCGGGCCACAGGCGGCGTGCTCAAAGCCCATTTTAACGGCTTCATCTTGAAACATGGCAAACTCATCAGGGTGAACATAACGCTCAACAGCTAGGTGGTCTTTACTTGGCTGTAGATACTGACCAATAGTAAGCATAGTGACACCATGGGCTCGTAGGTCGCGCATTACTTCAAGTATTTCTTCATTAGTTTCGCCAAGACCAACCATTAAGCCTGATTTGGTGGCTACGTCTGGATTTGCTGCTTTAAAGTTTTTCAGTAAATCTAATGACCATTGATAGTTAGCGCCGGGTCTTGCCTTGGTATAAAGGCGCGGCGCTGTTTCTAAGTTATGGTTAAAAACATGAGGTGGATTTTTATTTAAAATCTCTAATGCTCTGTCCATACGGCCACGAAAATCGGGAACTAAAATTTCAATTTTAGTTTTTGGTGCTTTTTCATTGATCTCTTTTACACAATCAGCAAATTGTTGAGCACCACCATCACGAAGATCGTCACGATCAACCGAGGTGATAACTACATATTTTAATGCCATGTCTTTTAAGCTTAAGGCTAACTTTTTTGGCTCTTCAGGATCTGCTGCAAGTGGTCTACCGTGCCCAACATCACAAAATGGGCAACGACGAGTACAGATATCACCTAAAATCATAAAAGTAGCAGTGCCATGATTAAAGCATTCGCTTAGGTTAGGACAAGATGCTTCTTCACAAACTGAATGTAATTTGTGTTTACGTAAATTTGACTTAATGTTGTCAATACGTTCACTAGAACGAGGAAGCTTAATGCGTAACCATTCAGGCTTTCTTAACATGCTCTCACGCGTTGATGGGACAACTTTAATGGGAATATGCGCCATTTTGTCGGCATCACGTAATTTTGTGCCAGGAGCTATTTTTACTGCTTTTTTTTCAGTCATAATGTGATCTACTCTCTTCTGCTTAGCTTAAACGTTTAAGCAGTTTTATTTATTGCAGGTAATCCGTTTTGGTATGTCACCACGCTGGCTTCAAGCAAGGTGGTAGAATGTTTTACTAGGGCTTTACACGCGTCTTCAATATTTTTAGGCCCGTTTATATCGCAGGTTTGTACCATTTCTAAACCAGCATAACCACAGGGGTTAATGCGTAAAAAAGGCTCTAAGTCCATATTAACATTTAATGCCAAACCATGAAAAGAACATCCTTTACGCACTCTTAAACCTAGAGAGGCTACTTTTTTATCATCAACATATACCCCTGGTGCATCAGGTTTAGGGTAGGCTTTGATGTCATAATCATTGAGTGCGTCAACAATAGCATTTTCAATCAAAGTCACTAATTGGCGTACGCCCATTTTCCTACGGCGCAAATCTATCATAAAGTAGATTACTTGTTGCCCCGGACCGTGATAAGTCACTTGTCCGCCTCTATCAACTTTAACCACTTCAATATTGCCAGGCATTAATAAGTGTTCTTCTTTACCCGCTTGACCTTGAGTGAATACCGGCGGGTGTTCTACCAACCATAGTTCGTCTTGGGTACTATCGTCTCTGTTGTCAGTGAAGTCTTGCATGGCACGCCAAACTTGGCTGTAGTCCATGTTATCCAATTGACGAACAACTAGCGGAAGGTTTGATAAAGGTGTAGACACAACAAATCTCTATGTATATTGAGTACTAAGGATGAAATTATAAAACGTAGCGCACTTGTTCGATGGCATTCAAGGTTTTATATATTTTTTCAATATGTTCTTTGCTTGTTACTCTGACAGGAATAGACACTGAATGGTAATTACCTTTTGAGCTAGGCGTTATTTTAGTGGTGTAGTCACCCGGTGTGTGCTTTTGCAGCTCAGCAATAATTAAGTCAGGAAGCTCATCACAAGCAATGCCCATGACTTTAAAGTTTAATACTGTTGGAAAATCTAATAGTTCATCGAAATGGGTTTTCATTTTTTTCTCTATCCAAGGCCAATCGGCCTTTAGCCAAATGCTAGCTATAAAATATGTTTAACTATACAAACAGATTTATAGCTGGCTAGTTATCTATTGGGCTATTTTATCACTATTTAATCTACTTTGGCTATGTTAGCGATATGCTAGCTATTTTCAATTCTAAAACCAATTTTTAGCGTTACTTGAAAATGGGCAACTTTGTTATCTACTATATGGCCACGAGTTTCCACCACTTCAAACCAGTCAAGGTGGTCTATACTCTTAGCTGCTTCGGTGATTGCATTTTGTATTGCTTCATCTGTGCTGTTAGGTGAGGTACCAACGAGTTCTACTTTTTTGTAAGTATGATGATTTGACATAACTTAGCCTTATTTTATCTTTAGTTAATTAATCGTCCTGATACTAAAGATAGTAGATAAAAAAATAGCCGCAATAAATGCAGCTATTTTTATTTCTCGTTAACGTTGAAATGACTAAGCTTTTTCAATCACCATGGCAATACCTTGTCCTACCCCAATACACATGGCACAAAGTGCGTAGCGCTTATCTGAACGCTCTAGTTGCTTCATGGCTGAAAGTACAATACGTGTTCCGCTCATGCCTAGTGGATGACCTAAAGCAATGGCGCCGCCTTGTGGGTTAATGCGTGGGTCATCATCTTTTAAGCCTAACTCACGGGCACTTGCCAGTGCTTGAGCGGCAAAGGCCTCGTTAAATTCAATGATGTCGATATCATCTAAACTTAATCCTAAGCGTTTTAATAATTTAGCACTTGCTGGGGCTGGGCCGATACCCATAACTCTTGGCTCCACACCTATAACAGCAGAACCCACTATACGTGCCCTAGGTGTTAACCCATTTGCAAGGGCAGCTTCTTTTGAAGCTAAAATTACAGCAGCTGCGCCATCATTAATACCTGAGGCATTGCCAGCGGTTACTGTCCCGTTTTCTCTAAATAGTACTTTAAGGTTAGCGAGCTTTTCTAATGGCGTAAGACGTAAATGTTCATCCTTTTCAAAAATAATATCGTCTCCTCTGCGTTGAGGAATAACCACAGGTACAATTTCTTCAGCTAAACGGCCATCTTCTTGTGCCGCTTTGGCTTTTACTTGGCTCCAGTGAGCGAACTTATCTTGATCTTCTCGGCTAATACTAAACTGCTCGGCAACATTTTCAGCCGTTTCTGGCATGGTTTCTGTGCCATATATTTTATCTAATTTTTTATTAATGAAACGCCAGCCCATGGTGGTATCAAACATTTCTTGAGCGCGGTCAAAACCGTTGTTAGCTTTACCCATGACAAAAGGAGCGCGGGTCATGCTTTCAACACCACCAGCAATAATCATCTCACCTTCACCGGCTTTAATTGCATTGGTTGCCATTGCTATAGCGTTCATGCCAGAGCCGCATAATCGGTTAACTGTAACGCCAGCAACACTTTGCGGGTAATCTGCGACTAACAAAGCCATACGAGCAACATTGCGATTGTCTTCGCCTGCTTGGTTTGCACAGCCTAAAATCACATCATCAACTTTGGTAAGGTCTAATTCTGGGTTGCGATCTTTTAGCGCTTTTAGTGGAATGGCGGCTAAATCATCAGCACGCACACTTGCTAAACCACCACCATAGCGGCCAATTGGGGTGCGAATACCATCGCAAATATAAACGTCAGTCATTATTTTTCCTTAGTTAGCATTTTAGGCTTTAATAATTCAAAGCCAGATTTAAGTGCGGAGACTAAATGGTTAATTTCTTTTTCACCCATAGGGGTAGATAAGGTTGCCGAGCAAGTATTGATCATCATTACGCCATTATCGAATAGATGGTCAAGTAGTTCGCCGATCAATTTGCTTTCATGCTTATCCATATATGCTTCACGGTAATTTCTAGGCGGTTGGGCTTTTAAGTGTATCCTAAACATGGTGCCCGCACCTGTTACACAAGCATTAATACCGACTTCGCTAATCACTTTAGTGATTTCTTCTTTTGCATAAGTGGCTAAATCATTGAGCCTGCTTACTGCTTTTTGGTCAAAATCGCGCATGGCAATTAAGCCCGCTGTCATGGTGATGGGGTTAGCAGAAAACGTACCCGAATGAGGCAATAATACTTTTGGCTCTGTAGGGTCTAGTACTTTCATGACCTTGTTTGAACCTGCCAGTGCGCCCGTCGGAAAGCCGCCACCAATCATTTTGCCCATAGCGGTTAAATCAGGTGTGGCACTGTAGTTTTGTTGGGCGCCAGCATAGTTGGTTCTAAAGGTGATTACCTCATCAAATACTAACAATGAAGCATTATTGTCAGCCCATTTACGCAACGCGGAAACAAATTCATCAGAGGCAGGAATTAACCCTACTCTATGCGGTAGCAAATCAACGAGAATACAGGCAAGTTCTTCTTTATATTGATCTAAAATGTTAATGGCACGTTCAACATCATTAAAAGGGATGACAACCACATCTTCTAGTGCTTTTTCTGGTGTGCCTGTAGCAACAGGAATGCTGTTGGGGTTATTTTTATCACCCCAGTTTTCAGGATTCGCTGTTTGGCTCACTTCGGCATAGTCATAAGCACCATGATAGGCGCCCTCTACTTTTGCTATTTTAGCTTTGCCTGTATAGGCTCGAGCCGCTTTTAGCATTGCCATTACCGCTTCGGTACCTGAATTTACAAAACGAATTTTTTCAAAGCTAGGTACTCTATTACATAGCAATTGGGCGTATTGAACTTCCGTTTCAGTCGCCATGGTAAAGCAACTGCCTTTAGCAAGTTGCGCCGACACGGCTTCCACAATAGGTGCATAGGCATGACCATGAATGAGAGCGGCCATATTATTAGCAAAGTCGATGCGCTTAACACCCTCAATGTCGGTGACATAACAGCCTTCACCTTTTTCAGCATAAAAAGGGTAGGGCTTTCTAAAAATAGTATTACGACTTACACCACCAGGTAACACTTCAGTTGCTTGTGAAAATAATTTTTCGCTTTTGCTGCTCATGGGCTTTAGTCCTGTTTCAGTGCATTGATTAAGGTAACGCCAGTTCTCTCTTGTACATAATCAAAGCTGACATTTGGTGCCAGTTCAATTAAGGCAAGTCCTTTGTCGGTGACATCGATAACAGCAAGATCTGAATAAATTCTATTGACTACACCTTGGCCTGTCAGTGGAAAGGTACACTCAGGTAAAATTTTGGCAGCGCCTGTTTTTGTGGTGTGTTGGGTAATAATATAGATAGTTTTTACCCCAGCAACTAAGTCCATCGCGCCACCAACCGCAGGAATGGCATCAGGTGCACCTGTTGACCAGTTTGCTAAATCACCTTGCTCTGACACTTGCATGGCACCTAGCACACAAATATCAATGTGTTTGCCACGGATCATGGCAAAGCTGTCGCCATGATGAAAATAAGCGGCACCGTCAATAGCCGTTACGGGCTTTTTACCGGCATTAATCAAGTCAGGGTCTAGTTCCTCTGCACTAGGCTCAGTACCCATGCCGAGTAAACCATTTTCTGTATGATAGATAACTTCACGTCCCGCAGGTACATATTGTGCTACTTTTTCAGGAATACCTATGCCTAAATTAACGTAACTGCCATCTTTAATATCTTGGGCACAACGTTGAGCCATTTGCTCGCGTGACCAGCCTAATTGTTCTGTTTGTTGGCTCATGGGTAGACTACTCCCTCTTTGACTAATTTTGATTCTTGCTGTGGGTTAGTTACTTCAACGATTTGATTAACAAAAATACCCGGCGTGATGACATTTTCAGGATCTATAGCACCCAGCTCGACCATTTCGTTGGTTTGCACTAAAGTACTTGTCGCTGCCATGGCCATAATCGGTGCAAAGTTTCGTGCGGTTTTATTAAAAGTAAGGTTGCCATATCTGTCGGCTTGTTTTGCCTTAATCAGTGCAAAATCAGCTTTAATAGCGCGTTCCATAACATATTCTTGTCCTTCAAATACGCGGGATTCTTTACCTTCAGCCAGTGGTGTACCGACAGACGTTGGGGTATAAAAAGCCGGAACGCCAGCTCCACCTGCACGAATACGCTCAGCCAATGTACCTTGCGGCACTAATTCCAATTCAATTTTGCCTGCATGATATAACTCAGGGAAAACCATAGAATTAGCGGTACGCGGATATGAGCAAATCATTTTGGCGACTTGACCATTTTCAATCAAGGCGGCTAACCCAACGCGGCCGCTGCCGGTATTATTGTTAACTACCGTTAAGTTTTTTGCGCCGTGATCAATTAAGGCGTGAATCAACTCTATTGGGCTGCCTGCCTCACCAAAACCGCCAATCATTACCGTATCACCGTCTTTGATATCGGCAACGGCAGCCGCACAGCTTGTTACTCGTTTGTCTATCATTAGCTTTACTCACAAAATCAATATTTATTGATAAATTTTTTAATAAAACACCTTGTTCGCAATGCGAACACTTGTTACTATATCGAACATTGGTTGTAGTGTAGAGTTGGGAGAGATGAATGTCAAACCAAATAAGTGATCAAAAAGTAATACAAGGGAGTCTCACCGCAAATGGGTAATGACATCAAAGCAAGTGAGGTTAAAGCCAGTGAGTTAGTCCAGTCATTGGTAAAGGGTCTTAAGGTAATTAGTGCTTTTAACCAATACCGGCCTAGTATGACTTTATCTGAAGTCGCTGCTGAAACTGGGTATACCCGTGCGGCAACAAGACGTTTTTTATTAACGTTAGTTAATGAGGGTTATGCAAAACAACAAGGCAAGCAGTTTTCACTAACGGCAAAAGTATTGGATTTGGGTTTTTCCTATTTATCTACCTTGGATATTTGGCATAGTGCTAAACCCTTGATGAATGAACTTGTCGAACAGCTTAATGAGTCATGCTCTGCTGCTGTACTTGATGGATGTGATGTCGTTTATGTTGCCCGTGTTGCGACTACTAAACGTATCATGTCTATTACTTTGAATGTGGGTACTCGCTTACCGGCATTTGCTACCTCAATGGGGAGGGTTCTGCTCGCTGATATGTCAGCTCCTGCCCTAAATAACTTTTTAGATACTTGCCAAATCGAACCGTTTACCCAATATACAGTCACTGACAAAAATGCATTAAAAGCAGAAATTGCCCAAGTGAAAGCACAAGGTTATTCAATGGTTGAGCAAGAGCTGGAAATTGGTTTAACGTCTATCTCTGTGCCTGTACACAATAGAAGCGGTGAAGTTATTGCGGCATTAAATGTCAGTACTCATATGTCACAAACGGCTAGGCAACAAATTTTGTCAGTAATTCTACCCGCATTAATTGATTGTGCTAAAGCAGTTGAGCGCCTTGGTTAGTAGCAAGCTATACCATAATAAAAATAAGTACATCATCTGTTGAATGCATAAAGCAGTAGCGAGCTATAGCTAGTTATGATTTAATAACTGGTATTATTTACAGTGTTTTGTGTTCAGTGGTTAATTGCTGGGTGTGGTGTTATGAATTTTACTTTTACTGAAACAGATATTCTTTTTATGGTACTCGCTCTGGTAGCTGTTACATTTCTAGTGGTTTTCTGGCTACTCTATAAGATGTCTCGACTGTCAACCCAGTTTGCTAATGAGACTTCAGCGCAACAGCAACTATTTGCGCAAATTATGGAGAAGCAGCAACTTAAACTTGCCAATACGGTTGAACTGCAAATGGCAGATTTACGTATTAAGCTGCTTAGAGAATTAAGTGGCCAAAAAGAGCAGCTAAACCAAAATCAAAACCAAGCATTAGAGCAACTTGTTAACCATTTAAATAGAGCCACGCAAGCTAGTAGGGAAGAGCTAGGAAAATCTTTACATCAAAGCAGTGAACAAATGGCGAAACGTATTGAGTCACTCACGCAAAATACCGATGCTCGTTTAAAAGAAATTAGCCAAGGTGTGGAAAAGCGTTTAAGTGATGGCTTTGAAAAAACCACTAAAACCTTTACTGATATTTTACAGCGTTTGGCCTTAATTGATGATGCTCAGAAAAAAATCACCGAGTTGTCTAATAATGTCGTCAGTTTGCAGGAAGTACTCAACGATAAACGCTCCCGAGGCGCATTTGGTGAAGTACAGCTAAATGGCTTAATTCGTAATGTGCTGCCCGAAGCAAGTTTCAAATTACAACATACCTTATCTAACGGCAAAATTGCGGACTGTGTTTTGTTCTTACCAGAGCCAACGGGCAATGTGGTTATTGACTCGAAATTCCCGTTAGAAAGTTATCGTACCATGATGGATGTAGAGCTAGCTGAAAGCGAGCGTAAACTTGCTCTACGCCAATTTAAAATAGATATTAAAAAGCATATTAATGACATCAGTGATAAGTACTTAATTGATAATGAAACTGCAGACGGTGCGATTATGTTTATTCCGGCGGAAGCTATTTTTGCAGAAATTCATGGTCATCAAAGTGATTTGGTTGAATATGCTAATAAAAAACGTGTTTGGTTAGCCTCTCCCACTACTTTGATGGCGATACTCACGACCGCACGCTCAGTGTTAAAAGATGAAGCAACTCGTGCGCAAGTCCATATCATTCAGGCGCACTTATCACACCTTTCTCAAGACTTTGACCGCTTTAAAGGCCGATTTGCTAACTTGGCTAAACATATAGATCAAGCGGCGACAGATGTGAAACAAATCCATACCTCAGCAAATAAAATATCAACTCGTTTTGAAAAAATAGAGCAAGTTGAATTAGATACTGAGGTGGAAATGTTATCTGAAATGGTCGATGGTTAATTACCCATACTGAGTGGGGCGTTTGCTCAGAGCATGAGGCAGTTGAAAAGAGAATAATCTTGTTAAATATCTTTCAATACTGCCTTTAATTGCTCAATTTTTACAGGATAGTTGAGAACTGATTGCTCAGTATTGTTTTCTTTACCAAGCTCAAACAACTCAATGGTAGGGAGCTTCAACCTTTGACACAAATTCATTAATAACTTTTGCTGTAGTTTGGATTGATGACCAATAATAACCGCAGAAAACTTGTTTCTTTTTTCTGCGCAGGTCGTCATTGCTTCTTTTACATTAGCTACAGCTTCGTAAGGCATGTTGAGAAAACGTAGTTGCTGTTCAATGGAGGTTTGATGTTGACTTTCTCCTTCCACCAGCAAGATACCCTTTTGATTATAAAACATAGGAGCTTTACTTTTTTTACCGACTTTTACTGGTATTTCAAAGCTAAAAACAGAACCTTCGTCGGCAGCTGATTGTACTGACATTTTGCCATTAAGTAGCTGACATAGTTCACGGCTAATGGCTAAACCAAGACCATTACCTAATGTTTTTGCATCGGCTTTGCCTTGAATAAAGGGTTGAAAGAGCATCTTCATCTCATGCTGGCTGATACCTTTACCTGTATCAGATACTGAAATATTGAGAAACGTTTGTTCACCATGCGTTTTGCTGGTGACTTTTAATTCAATCTGTCCTTCAACGGTAAACTTTAGCGCATTGGCTAATAAATTTAAGGTTATTTGGCTTAGTCTAACGGGATCCGACTCAATTTTGGCTGGAACTTTGCTGTCTATGGTACAAAAAAGTTTGAGTCCTTTAACATGCGCATTAATCGCCATTAAATGGGCGAGATCTTCAAAATGCTGTCTCACTTCAATTACTTTAACTTTAGGCTTTAACTGGCCATTTTCTAGTCGGTATACATCCATCAAGTCATTGAGTAAGTTAAGTAGCTTGACACCCGATGAGCGAGCGATAGAAAGTGAATTTAAGTGTTCAGGATCATAGGGATTTTTTTGGGCACTTTCTAACAAGTTGAGCATGCCCTGTAAAGGCGTTTTTAATTCTTGACTCATGGAAATAATGAACTTTGATTTTGCCTGACTAGTGGCATTGACTTGCTCATTTGAAGTGACTAACGCTTGATTCTTTTGCTTGAGTTGCCCCGCCAATTGTTGATTAGAAAAGGTTAAAATTAAATTTGTTTTTAGATGATTGTGCATAGCCGTGCAGTTGCCATACAATAAAAAAAAGTGCAGTACGGCTAATACACTTAATATGTAGAAGATATTACTGTCAAGTAATATTAAACCGAAAACAAAGCCGCTAAACAATGGCAAGGTAAAGGCGATAAAAGATGACTTTATTACTGATTGGGCGGCAACACTCTCCATGCTAATTGCGATTATTACTATAACTAACAACCATTGGAGCTCTTGTGGTAGGCTGGCTAAAAATAAGCTAGAGAAGCCAACTAACGTTCCGGCACTTACGTCGAGTACTAGCATGTACTTTAGCCAGCGCCTGTAGTTTATACTTGTACTTGTGTATTGCTTAATTTCTTTATGCACCCTATAGCGAGCCAAACTCAACATATAGATAGCAACAAGCCAACTCCCTAATATTATGTGGTTAGTGTATGGCCAAAAAAGAATAGCTAAGATGCTAGCTGTCAGGGGGAAAACATAGATGACTTTATTTAAACTAGATATTAACAACATCAAGCTGTGGTGTTGAATATATTCCTGTTGTTTTAGGTTAGATGACGGAAGAGTATCTATTGTTTTTTCAGGTAATATGGCGTTCAAATTTTATCTCGGGCTTACAATAATTTATTCGATAGTGATAGCTGCTTAACAAAGTAGGCAATAACTATTGAAACAAAGTCGTAGCATAAAAGGTTTTAGCGTTATTGTCTAACTCCTTTAAATAAAGGACTAGAGAGCTTTAAAACGCTAAATTGATGAAAACAACTGCTATTAAAGCCGGGCAAATATATCGCAAATAAAAACCAAACCATTTTAACTTGGCGTTATTTTGTAATGTTGCTATGTCGGTTAATTGATTTCCTCGACGCCAAATCCAACCGACAACAATAAAGTAAAAGAGTGACATTAATGGCTGTAAAACCGTTGTCAGCAATTGAATAATTAACCCGAACAATAGTTCGAAGTTCATTATGATTAAGGTGCTCGCAACAAAAATAACTACTGAAATACCATTGGTTGCCTTTTTACGGGTCATATTTTTTGCTTCAAGCAAATAAGCAACGACCACTTCGGTTGAAGAAATGGTTGAGGTCAGTGCAGCAATTGAAAGTAGTGAAAATAGCGTGAAAGTGAGTATTAAGCCAACAACACCAAAAGAGCTAAAAAGTGCCGGTAAAATTTGAAAAATAAGCTGTCCTTGGCCAATTAACTTGCCATCAGCAAATACTTGTTGACCATGATGAAGCGCAACGAACAAAGCGGGAATAATCAGTAAGCCAGCAATGAAAGCTATAAAGGTATCTAAAGCGGCAATAGATAACACCAGTTTTCCGATGTCTTTGCCTTTTTGAATATAAGAGCCATATACCATCATGGCTCCCACCCCAATCGCTAATGAAAAGAACGCTTGCCCCATGGCGGCTATGATTAACTTAGCATCGGTAATTTGACTAAAGTCAGGAACTAGGTAAGTTTTTAATCCTTGCATTGCACCGTCTTGCTGCAAAATATATATGATTAAAGCAAACATCATAAGTAGTAAAATAGGCATCAACCGAGAAGACCAGCGCTCAATGCCTGCATGTACACCTTGGTGAACAATAGCTGCGGTTAGTATGATAAATATCGGCGTGAAAATATAATTACGTAAACTACTATCGCTCGCTAACCATGCGGCGATGTCATTGTTGCCAATAAACTCTGCTAATGGACTTAAACTGTGAGCTAACATCCAGCCAGCAACAATAGTGTAAAAGCTTAACATCATCACTGCGCCAATTAGGCCAATAATACCCGCGCTTTCACCTATTTTTCCTAAACGCTCTCCGCAAGCCTTTTTCAAAGCGGCAACAGGGTTGGTCTGCATTTGATTGCCAATATACACCTCGGCATAAAGAGCAGGTAGGGCGAGTAATAAGGTGACAATTAAATAAACCAGTAAAAAAGCGCCACCACCGTTATTTGCTGTTTGTGTAGGAAAGCCCCAGATATTACCTAATCCAATTGCCGCACCGGCAGAAGCAAGCACAAATCCTAGGCGAGTTTGAAAAGAATCACGAGTTGTAGATGACATAGATGAAAATTATTATTCTTAGAATTTCCTAAGCTTACTTAGTTACGAGGCGTTAGGGAAGTCTTTGTTAAAAACAGATCTTTTTTCGTGCCAAACAAAAAATATCAGTGATGAAAAAGCTGAATGTAGATTTTTAATGACTTGTACTTCAACACAGCTAAATTTTTTTGCTACAATCTACCTCTTTTTTAAACGGTGAGATACGTATTCCCCATGGCAAATTCAAAGCTGCATCATAAAATTATTCCGGTTACACCTTTTGAGCAAAACTGTACATTGTTTTGGTGTGATGAAACTAAGCAAGCGGCTGTGGTTGATCCCGGTGGTGATGTTGAAAAAATTATTGCTGCCATTGAAAGTGAAGGGGTAACTTTAGTTAAAGTATTGATCACCCACGCCCATATCGATCACGCTGGCGCTACCCATGCCCTAGCAACGCATTATGCAGTGCCTATTGAAGGGCCTCATAAAGAAGATCAATTTTGGATCGACTTAATTGAAGAGCAAAAACAACGCTTTGGTTTTGCGCATGCTGAAAAATTTACCCCCGCTCGTTTTTTAAATCAGGGCGATACTGTAACTTTTGGTAATATTACGCTGGAAGTGTATTTCTGCCCTGGGCATACACCAGGCCATGTGATTTTCTTCCACCGTGAATCAAAACTTGCCCAAGTAGGTGATGTACTCTTTTGTGGCTCTATTGGTAGAACTGACTTCCCACGTGGCGACCATGCCACCTTAATTAATTCTATTCGTAATAATTTATTCGCCCTAGGTGATGATGTTCGTTTTATTCCCGGCCATGGCCCAATGGGAACACTTGGGCAAGAACGTCGAAGTAACCCGTTTGTTAGCGATGCTGCTGTAGGGAAAGGTTAGGAGACTCTACATGGCTAGTTTTGTTTTTCAAGCGCAAAGGCGATTAAAAAAAATAGATTCCAGTAAGTTATTTCAAGGGATTATCATTGCGGTAATTCTGCTTTCTGCCTTACTTATTGGTGCCAAAACCCACAGTTTATCGCCTCAGGCTATGGCTGCTTTAGCAGTAGCCGATTTAGCAATTACGATATTTTTTGTTTTTGAAATCATTATTCGTTATTTAGCCAGTAGTGATAAAAAACAATTTTTTAAAAGTGGTTGGAATATTTTTGATACCATCATAGTGATAGGCAGTCTTATTCCAGCGGGTGGCTCAGGTGTACTACTAGCGCGTTTGCTAAGAGTTTTTCGGGTGCTGCGCTTGGTCTCTATGGTGCCAGAGCTGCGTTTATTGATCAACGCTTTGCTCAAAGCCATTCCCCGTATGGGCTATATCGCCCTGCTAATGTTTGTCATCTTTTATATTTATGCGGCAATGGGAAGCATGTTTTTCCATCAAATAAATGAAGTGCTTTGGGGCGATGTTTCCATTTCAATGTTAACGCTGTTTCGTGTTGCTACCTTCGAAGATTGGACTGATTATCTAGGGTTGTCTTTTATTTGTGTTTTGTTGACATCTGATACTTTTAAACTATATTGTCAACAAAAGGTATTTAGAGATAATTCATGGTTGAAAAAGAGCGTGTTAAAAAATATAAATATGGAGCGAGGTCTTTTGACTTTTACTGCATAATTGACTCAAAAAAAATACCAATCCTTGCTCCTAGTTTATTTTTATTTGATTTAGCTAAGCAGGGCCAGTCGTTTAATACCAATAAAGCATATGCTTCCGACCTTAAATCATTCTTTACTATTTTATCTACCTCAAAAGGTTCTGATGGAGCTGTAGGTTTATCCTTTGTAGATGTTACCGACGAACAAATGAGTGGGTACATAAATGGTTATCTTCTGCGACAAAATGAATTAGCAGTCAGTAGTATTGAAAGACATATTGCAACATTAAATGCCTTTTATAATTTTTCATATGAGCATGGATTTGTAGAGAGAAAATTAAACTATTCATTTGCTTTAGATGAAGAAGTTAGAGAAACAGCTTTAGCTCAATTAACTTCAAAACTTCATCAAGTTTATATCTCTGAAAGTCAATTTAAATCAATAATCCTTGCAAATATCGAAGCTAAAAACCCCTTCATAAAAGAAAGGAATGAGTTAGTCTTAAAGTTAGGGTACTACGCTGGGTTTAGAACCGAAGAGCTAGTTATTCCATCAAACCTCGATGTTAAAAAACTAAAGGAAATCCTTAGTAAAGCTAACGAGCCAGAAGCTGTATATCTAGATATAAAAGGTAAGAGCGGAAAAGTAAGGACGGTATTGATAAATGTTGAATTGGTAAATGCACTTAAAAATTTCTTATGGGGTCGAGCAAAGCATATTAAAACAAACTTAATGTGCACCCTAACTGACAAGGCATTAATAGACCCTAGTTTTGGTACCAATACATTTTTATCTTGTATTAAAAAATATTTAATTAATAGCACTATGTCTGATGAGGAAGTCCAACTCTGGCTTGACCGCTCATATCATATATTAAGGAAATGTTTTGCTACTGAGCGTGTTTCATTTTGTTATGAAATTGGATTAGATCCGAGAGTATTTGTTCCGCAATGGATGGGACATGAAGAATTTAAGACGTCTGAAATATATATTTTCTTTGATGCGTTGTTAAATAACAGGGTGAGAGTATTAAAAGATCTTAGCCTTGATGACTCATTGCTCGCGAAAAAATACAAAAGTAAATTTAAGAAAGATAAAAATGACAAGTAGTGTTGATATCAATTCTTATACTAGTGTCAAAAACCTAGTATCACATAAGCTTTCAAGTAGAGAGGCGATAGTTGATGTTGGCAATAAAACACTAAAAAAATTCACTGTCCCTCAAGATAGTAAATTAACAATTCACTTAGTTTTAGTCGCTTATTTAAACTCTATCGAGTGTAAGAAATTAGGTAAGGCCCACAGAAAAAATATAGTTTTGAGTTTAGAGTTACTGTGTAGGTTTATAGAGCATGACGAGTATATTACTGACTCAGAAATACCAACTACTTTATTTGAAAGATTTACTGTTTACCTTTCAGAACATACAAAAAAAAATACAAATGCACTAAAAGATTCGATTAACAAAGCGAAGAAACCGTTTGAATGGGCCATTAAAAATCAAGATACAGATCAATTAGTTAACTTAGATATATCAAACTTTCGTACATTAATTGCTCACATACCTAAAGTGGTAAAAAGTAAATCAAAGAAGAAGCCAGCATTGAGCGTACTCTTTGATGGTTGCCCCTACACAGATACAGAGCTAATAAAGTCACTCAGATTACTATCTTGCTGGACTTTACTTGAATATGAAAGGCATAGAAGTCTTTTATTAGAATATAAAGAAGTTACAGAATGTATTGCAGCTTTAAATAACTATGATTTATCCGAGCCACCTATGGATTTTGGAGCTTGGTCAGGTAAAAAAGGTAAAAAAGCATTAGAAGATAAGTGCAGAGAAATCTACGGCCTTCTCATAAAGAGAGTAATTGAGCTAGATGACAGTGTTTTATTAGAGCGACTCGTCTCATCTATGAATTTGCATTTTGATTTGCCATTGACTGATGAACAGCTAGAAATAATGGTTCCGAAATTATTAACAAAAAGCGGGCTATCATCAAAGCAAATAACATTTAAGGGGAAAATCAATAATACCCACTCTATTATTTCCTTAACTGTAAGAGATTTAATTGCACCGTCTCATGTCGAAGTGTTTTCTGCTCAGTGCTTTTTTGCGTCAGATCGTATCCAATCGAGTAATCTAGATAAACTAACCATTGAAGACATCAGTATAAATGAAACTAGCATTCAGGCTCAGCACACAAAAAATAGAAGAATAAGAAACAAAAGAAATACAGGACCTATCTACCCTAAGAATGGTTTAATCAGTGATTCTATTCAAAGTTACCTCAACGTTTTAAATAGTTGTCAGGACTCTCTTCCTTTACATGATAAAAATAAGGCTTTGCCATATATCACAAGTGAACACTTGAAAGTTGGAGATATTGGGCGTTCTAAAAATGCTTTAACTATGTTTTATAAACTTTTGATAACAGAAGGAACACATACAAGGCGTGAGCTATTTTCTGATATATCAGAACACGATGCTAAGCCGATACTTTGGATAATTGAAAAGATTTTTGAAAATAACCTTATTTTAAAAGAAGAAGAGGCAAAATATTCTGCCGAATTAAAGTCATCTAAAAAGCGTTTTCCAAATAAAAAAGTAGAACGAAGTTCAATAATTAAAACTGAGCGGATCAGTTTAAACGCCACATATATTGGTGAATCTAGAGTAGCGATGAAAGGAGGCAATAATGTTTGGGTTAAAGGAGAACAAAAAGAGCCAAGTTTCAATGATAGTTTTGCAGATGCTGAATTAACAGCTCACACAGAAACGACGAAAAATAATATTTACAAAGATAGATCTCAAGCTACTGAAGTTATAAAAGAGCGCTCAAGTTTTGTTGAAAAAGTTGCTCAACTGATGGAAGAGGATGCCTTAAAAATGGGGCAATTGATGGCAAAAACTAAAGTAGTGAATTTAGATGAAGCCAAAAATATGTTGGGCTGCTCAACAGACATTAATAGTTTTAAATCTTTGATGACTTTCAGTGGAGAGTATATAGGTTTATCTGGGGAGTTTCATCATGATGACTCGACGATATTTGTCGAAAACGAATTGACTGCGGCTTTAATAATAAAACGTATTGCACACATTGAAAGTCAATTAACCTTTTTGTTAGTTGATGATCCTGAATTACAAAATAAGGCAATGAATGCTGTTATGGATCTAGTTTATCACAAGGAAGTGTTAAATAAGTTTTCACAATCTATAAAGCACGAAGGTGAAAGCTTAGCCAAACAATTAACCTTAACTTACAGTGAAATGCTCTAAATTATGTTGAACCCAATTAGCGATATATCTCATGAAAGTGAACAGCGACTAAGTTTAGTTAACAAGTTGTCTGAACCTATTTTTAATATTAAAGATAATGTAGAGCAAAAAGAATTTAAGCTTAACTTAGGGCATGATCTTATATCTCCAGAAATACAGTTTAAAATTAATGAATTATTTGTCGAGCTATGTGGTGGGTGGTCCGTACAATCTATACAGAGTCTAGATTCTAGAGGAGGTACGGCAAATTCTTATAAATATTCATTAATCAGGCTTGGTGTCTGGTGGAGTTGTAACCTACCGAATTTACCTATGTCTCAATGGACAGAAATTGAAGTAAAGAAACTTTTGGTAGCTGCAATATCGGGTGACATTAATTGGTCACAAAAGGTTACTGTTATCCCTACTTCCCGAGGCACAATTGAAAACTTATATTTAATTTTGTCTCGTAGTCGTGATTTTAAACTTCAAGGGAAGTTACTCGATGGCTTGAGCTTTGACTTACCCAAAAACTTCTTAGAGGAATGCGTGGGAGACTATCTCAAGGGGCTAGATATTCCATATCATGTATGGCTCAAAGGAGGAACGTGGGAATCAATCCCTTTGCCAGTTGCAATGGCACTACTTAGTGATGCTATTAATGTCATTCGTGATGAAAAAACCCTGTTTCTTGTCGACTATTTTGACTTGATGCGAACCGATGACACCATATCTCCTCGTACTATTTTCAATAGAAATGGATATCAAAACTTTCTTGAAAAGAAACAGACTAGAAAAAATCAGGCAAGTAAGAAATATCTAAAACTTAAAAAATTAATATTAAAAAATATCACAGGATCTTCAGGAGACCTTCCTTTTGATAACCACATAAAGTTAACTGATTATTGTGATGAAGTTTACGATTCTTGTATTGTTATTTTTCTTTGTCTAACTGGTATCCGAATATCTGAATTAGCAAGTATAAGCACCGATAATTATTCAAAAAAAACGGACGGAACGTGGACGTTTAAATCTAAATTGATTAAGACTGGATTTGGAATACCAGACTTAAGAGAAATGTCAGGTTTAGTTGCAGACGCAGCCGATATCTTATCGTCTTTAAGTTATATCGAAAAGCAAGATAGAGCAGACGGTCAAAAGTTAATGATATTTGGCCGTTATTTTTTTAAACGGGATTTCAATAATGAAGAAAACTTTAGGAAAACGAACAGAAGCATAAGCAAAGGAACATTGAGTAATCGACTAAAGAACCATTACGTTAAATTTTTAAAAAAGCATCCTGAATTTGAACAGTTGTGTAATTCCATTCACCCGCATAGGTTCAGAAATACTTGGGCTGAATTTGCAATTAGACGATTTGATGGCAACGTACTAGAGGGGATTAGGGCTCATTTTAGGCATGCATTTGGTAGCCGCTACACTAAGCATTATGTTTTTGATAAGTTATCACCGGAAGTTAAAGAGTTATTAGAAAAAGAATACTTGAAAGAAGTAATTGAAGCCATGGCATTACAAGGGCTAGAAGTTCTTTCTGATCCATTATTTAAAAAAGATCTGATTGGAAATGTTGTTAATTACATTAGTCAGGCTATGAAAGTAAACGTTATTACAATTGAAGAATTAGATGATTTCGTAAATGAAATCTCTGAAGAATTCGAGCGGATTGTTGCTCATGAATATGGGTATTGCATTGTCAGAAAAGCAACTAAAAGCCAATCAGCTTGCATGGATAAAGAGACTCAAACCCCAAAGTTTCAAGATGGTTGTTTTGAACTGTGCAGTGGTTGCGTTAATTTTTTAACTTCTCAAAAATCGAATAAAGAATCAATCACAAGGATTGCGGTATCTCATAACAACATGATTGAAGACTTTCAAAACATTTTTGGAACTGAAGTTAAAAGTCGAGCAATTGAAAGCTCTTTAGGCGTTGTTAAAAAAGCAGATAAAATACTTAAAGGTATGGAGTAAGTTATTATGGCAAAGTTTTCATTAGACAATTTTATTCAAAAATCCGAAAAGCCTACATTACTTGAAGGTGTCAAAGCTGGAACTATATATGAAGATGTTTATTACTTGGTTCTTGAAAGAATCGAAGAGGTAGAACGGTTAATTGAGTCTACTTCTAGTGAGGAGCTATCTGAACTCGGTGCTAAATCTATCAAAATAGTTATAAGCAAAATAACTGAAAGCTTAAATAAAGATAAATCCAATGTAAGGCTAGATAGATGTGAAAGTTTGCAAACATTTATTACTGAGCAGAATAAACGTTTAATAAGGCTTTGGAAAAGTAAATTACCAAATGGCGAAGGAAAAAGGCCTAGTAAGAGTGAACTTGAAAATGAGTTAGAAATCCTAAAAGTACAGTTAGATGATGAGCGTCAAAGGCAATTGCATGCCTATTTTAACAAAGCAGTTGAGTCTGAAATTATTAATACTCATAAAAATTTAGTTGAACATTATACTGATACCAAAAGGCTTTATAGAGAAGAACAAGCTCAAAATGAACTTTTGTCTCAAAAAATTACTGGCTTAGTTAAGGAGCTTAATGTTAAAAAAGTTATTTAAAAATAAGAATGATGATATAGGTTGTAGTTGCTCATATCTGACTTTACAGTTTCGATGAATAAGTTTGAACTTCACCTGACAGGCAACTTTAAGCTATCAAGAGGTGGTCGCTATCATTTATAACGATTTGAACATTTTTACAAAGCGGACGTTTAAATAACTCAGCCCAGGCCAAAAGGATTAATTTGATTTATGCATTTTCACTTTATAAATCAAATTCCTCTCCATACGAATCATAAAATACGGGTTTTTAAATCACAATTCGATATAAAGTGATTTATAACTAATAAAGATTTAAATCACATGTATCATCGGCAACACAAAAATTGGCCTCAGTTTGAATATGATGTGACACGCTTTGAGGCAAGTGTCAGCGAGTATTCAAAAAAAGCCTACAGCACTGAAGGGGCATTATCGCAAATACCGTCAAATGACCATAACGATGCATTTGTCCACTTACTGGTGGAAGAAGCATTAAGCACCAGTGCCATTGAAGGTGAAAAACTTAACCGTGAAGAGGTGCGCTCATCGGTTGCTCGTTTCCTAGGGTTAAAAGAGCCAGAGCGTGGTGGTTACTTCCCTAAAGAAAAAGGCATTGCGGCGATGCTTGTTGATGTGCGCAAAAGCATTAAAAGCGCTATGTCTAAAACCTTACTTTGTCATTGGCACACGCTGCTATTACACGGCAGTGAAGATTATTATGTAAACCCTATTACTAAAGGCGATTATCGAGACTCGCCTATTGATGTAATAAGAGAAGACTTATACGACGACAGAGAAATCATCTACAAAGCACCAGGTAACAATCGCACTGAAGTTGAACATGAAATGGATGCTTTTATACAGTGGTATAACAGCGCGAATTGTTCAGGCCCTATAAAAGCAGCAGTTGCTCATTTATGGTTTGTTGCTATTCACCCGTTTCAAGACGGTAATGGCCGTGTAGGTAGAGCGATTGCTGAGCATGCTTTATTTCAAGATTTTTCGAAACCACCGCTTTTTAGTATGTCGAGCATGATAAATGCTCATCGCATGGAGTATTACCAGCAACTTAGAAGCACCAATTCCAGCTTGCAAATTAATGAGTGGATAGCCTGGTTTGTTGAGCTAGTGAAAACTTCGCAAGAAAAGTCACTTGAGTCTGTTGAATTTGTATTGCAAAAATCAAAGTTTTGGGCGGAATATGGTGAGGTCAAACTCAACAAACGCCAAGAGAAGGTGATGAAAAAAATCTTCACTGTAGGCGCTGACGGCTTTGTGCGTGATGGTTTAACTAATGAAAAATATCGAGCCATTACTGGTGCGCCACCAGCAACCGCTACAAGGGATTTAAAATCATTGGTTGATAATGGCTTACTTTATCCATCAGGTGAAGGTAAACGTGGCTTACGTTACTTAGTTAGCTTCCCGCAAGATAACAATCTGTTTGTAGGTAAAGAAGACGCTCCATTGATGGATGATGTTAACTTAAGCAAAATCTTAAAGAAAATAGAGCGTAATATTGAATATTTTCGTGGTGAGAAAAATCCAGGATTAACAAAGCTTATTGATGAATATAAGGCTCTATCACTAGATGATAAAGTAGCGGAGCAAGAGTTAGATAAGCTTCTAGGACGAAACGGGTAAAATAGTTTTAAGTTACCGGTATCTGAGCACACTATGTCTATGGCTCCTGATGCAGGGTGTGTCGCCGTCAGTAACTGGCAAGAATCGGCTATTCACTGCCAGATTTGATTCAACTCTAAAAATCAAATCTGGCAGTTCAAGTTAAAACTTATTCACCTTACTTGAATTAACCTTATAGCTTATTTACACGCGCCTGGTACTCGGCAGCGACAACTTGAAGGCACATGACATGCGTGATCATCACAGCGTGCTGCTTCAGCGCTTTGCTTGCCAAATAATTCATCAGTTGGGTATGAACCAAAATGAATTTCATATAGTTTAATAGTCTCTTCAAATGAAGCCTGTAGTGCTTGTTGATCTTCATCACCGTAGATACCAAAATAAGGGTAGTGATGAATAAATGATCCAAACAATGTATTGCAATCTTCAGCGTAAGACTTGGTATCTAAGATATGTTCATGCCAAAACTTATCTACAAGCTTGCTAGGTACGAATGATACTTTGGGATAAAGCATTTTAAGCGTGAGAAACTTTTTATATTCAACCTCAGCAAAGTCGCACATTGCTTCATTCCAAGTTGCCTCAGTAGACTTTGTTAATTTCCATTTAAGCTTTTCAAAATTAATAGTATTTACTAGTGAGTTGATTGCATCAGATTTACTAGGTTGAAAGTGTGCTTGAAAGCTGACTGAACTTGCATTTTTAGTTGTTTGAGTTAAAGCCTTCATTTTATTTTCCTCCTTGCTGTTTTTGTTTACTACGATTGCCATGTTTTTGATCGTACTGGCGGTTAGTCCCAGATGTACCTTTATTTGAGTTTTTTTGGTTAGATGTATTGTCAGATGGTTTAATTTTCTTAGTCATTTGATATTTCCTTAAACGGTAAAAGAGGTTGTAATACGAGCTTGTATTACCTTCGTTTAAGAAAGCGGTTAAGGCTTTTGCGCTGTATTAATGCCTCAAGCGCAAAACCTGAATGAGTGAGCTTGAAGATTAGTCGGTAATGACCAAGCTTAAAGCGTATGAGATGTTTAGCTAGATTAAGCTTTTTACCACCTAGTTTTTGGTATTCTGTGCCAGAACTTAATCTGTGCTCAATAAGTAATGCCTTTTGAGTATACTTATTAGCATCTGATGAAGGGAAGTTTTTAAACAGAGAGTGAATTGTTTTCATAAATAGCTCCAATTGATTCATTGGAGCTATCATCATTTTGTGCTGCGCACAAACAACAGCTAATTTAAAATATTTTGGAAATAATCCCAAGCTTCTTTAGTTTCAGTCTCTACAGCGCTAATTTTTGTATTTAAGGCTTCAATAACAGGCAGCCTAATTACCGCTATTTCTTCTAAGTGAGTAAGTGTTTCTTTAGCCTTTATGTAGTTTTTATTATTAAAGAAGTCTTCTGCAAGTTGATATTGCGTCATATAGCTTTCCCAAGGGATATCTTCAGCATAAATTGACAGCATTGGGCTAATATCACTTTTACCTGTTTTGTTATATAAGAATGGTGATGGTAGCTTTGTCGTGAATAAATCAAAATCAGATGATTTTAAACACTCAATTACCTGTTGTACGTTCTCTCTAACCACACCAAGGCAGAAAAACTCTAAATATTGCTGTTTGGTTAGCTCAATGAGCTCATTTAATGTTTCAACACATTTACCAAGTTTGCCATACTCTTGAAGGAGTGATTTAGCTTTCCCCGTATCGCTATTAAGTAAGTACCAAATAACTAGCACATTATAAACAAAGTTCTTTTTGCCTAACTTAATCGGATGCTTATTTTGTTTTTGACCGAATACTTTTTCATTGATCACTTTTGGTCTATATAAATTAGAATTCGCTTTTTTAGTGAAAATTGTATTTAAGCAATTTCTAATAGCTTCTGGTAAAGGCTCTTTGTCCTCAACGTCATTACCCAGTTCACGACGAGCAATTTCTAAAAATGATAATGGTTCTATCTCAAGTGACATAAACTACCTCACACTACAAAGTAGATCTCTAAGCTTTGTTCTAGTATATGATTTAGCGGTACTTTGCCTAAGAATATCTACAGCTTGAGGGCCTTTAGTGCATTGATACCTATTAGTTTTACTACTTCGGTAGCTATATGAAGAGACCGGTTCATTGTCGTAATGTTGGTAGATATAATTAATAGTACCAACACACTGGCCGATCAAAATAGCTTCCAGCTTAGAGAGGGAAAATATACCTAATATATTTCTTCTATCCTCATCCACTTCACTGCAAGATTCAACAACATTTAAGGGGGCTCTTTTCTTAATTAAACTGATAGCCAAACACTCACCAAGCTCAATAAATTCCTTTTTACTAAGTAATACAAAGTCGGCTTCTGTAATATCTTTTAAGTGTGAACAATCTTTTGGTAACGACTCTTTTGCATAACTGACTTGAAGCATTAAGCAAAGTATTAATCCAATTAAATACCTCATTTATTTTCACCTTTACCACAATATTTAAAGGCTTTAACAACAATTATGATTGAGACAAGCCAGGTAAGGATTGAAAGCGTGTCAGCTAACACGCCATTTTCAAAAATACTAAAAGCAGCGCTTACCGTTTTGTCTGGGTAATCAACCAGCATGATTGTCAGAATTATTGTTGAGCAAATAAAAGTTAGCTTTAAATAATTAAAAATAATACGGTTAAGAGAGTTAGCACAAAGAGCTATTCGATACCGAATATCAAACTTAGTCACCTTTGTAGTCAGCGTTTTTTTTATTTTTAAAAGTCCATAAATTGCGATGAAAGACATAGATAGTTTATCTAATACATTGATATCGCTGACATCTCCGATGCCTGTGACGACTTGTTGAGTATCAGCAATAACTAAGTAATAAAAACCGATGATCAGAAACAATGAAATTAATGCACTTATGGCATGCAGGAAAGAATGAAAATACCCAATCTCAATATGTCTAAAAGTATAAATACCTTCAGGATCAAATATTCTAAGCTTATGACGCTTTTTATTAATTAAATTTTCTTCACTTGAGCTAAACGCAAAATCAGCATTATCGTTTGATGTTTTGTTATTTTCTTTTTTAGGTTTAGGTCCTGATGTTGGTTCATCATCAACAACGGTAAAATTGGGTTTGTACGTGGATTCACCATGCATGGTAATACTATTCCTTTACTTCCTTTTAAAGCTTATCTACTGCTTTATCTGTTGCTTTTGCTAACTCTTCAATAAATCGAATGCATTTAGCTAGTTCATCTTTTCTTATCACATGCGGCTGATTAACATCGACTTCTACGCGGTGAACAGCATCACCACGAATAGAAATCCATTTATTTAATTGAGTTCTAGCATCTTTAGGTAAGACATTATTCCATTGCCAGTTTTCAGTGACATCAACGCCGAAAAACTCTTCAAATAAATGCTTGGTTTTACGAGAGTCGGGGTTATGAAATTGTTTCAGGCGCTCTTTTAACTGCTTTTCTGCAAAGTCGCCTAGCGTAGAGCCCTTAACTAAGCTGAATTTAATATTAAAGAGTTCAGTCACTACATCTTCAACATAAGTTTCCCAAGCTGTTAGCGCCATTATCAAACTAGCTTTTTTTAATGCGTCAGGAGGAACAATTTCTTCATGATTATTTAAGGTGTCGTAGCAATTCAGAAGCTCTTTAGCTTCACTCAATGCTTGATGAAAAATACTTAATGACTTGGTCATTTATGCTCCTTGCTTGTGTATATATCCCTTTTAAAAGACTAAATGTATGCGTTATTCAGAGTAGAGAAATATCGATTGTCTATATTTTATTGTCTCGTGTTAGTCACATAAAGTAAACGGTAGCTATATGTATATATTGAATTTACTCACGAAAAATCACCCGTTCTCATTCTAACCAATAGACCCATAACTTCATTTGAATCAATCGTAAGCTGCTCTAGCGGAGACTTCTCCCCAAGCGCTGGTTTAGGCTTTACGAGCCAGTTGCTGCAAACCTCGATATTACCCTTAAATTGTTTTAACAGCTCACTATAAATATTTGGATGTGTTTCTTTAATACTTTCGATTTCTAGTGTTTCTCTCATGTTAATCCTTTTGATTTTTAAGTGATTCAGCTATCAATAATCGTAGAAAATGTTAACAGTACCAACTTATTTTTAATAGGGTTCAAAAAGCGCTTGCTATGCATTCACTTTGTGAACATACTAGGGTCTTAATTATAATTGGTATGATTGTAAATGAAACTAGAAGATCTTAATTTCTCTCAAAAACAAAGGCTCGCTTATATTGACTTTAAGCTCCTGTTTGTAGGTTTCGTTACCCGAATCGAAATAGTTACTCATTTTGAGAAAGGCTTAACTTCTGCCACCAAAGATCTAAATCTATATAAAGAATTGTGTCCAGAGAACATGGATTACAATGCTAAAGAAAAAAAATACCTACAGTCAGCTAACTTCAAGCCATTATTTAAACATGACCCTCGTAAAACATTAGTAAAGCTTGCTAATCAAATTACAGATGGCTTTGACGCTATAGGCGACATAGAGTTCCCAGTTGAAGCACCAAGCCAACTCAACATTCCAGATATATTCATTGTTGCCAAACTCGTTCAGGCTGTGATTAATAAAAAGCCTGTAAGTATTATTTATACATCTTTAAGCAGTGGCTCTGCGGCAAGAGAGATTGTCCCTCATAGCATTGTTGATAATGGTTTGCGCTGGCATGTAAGAGCCTTTGACCGTAAAACTGATAGCTTTCGAGACTTTGTTTTAACTCGAATTACCAAGGTTACAATTAAAAACACTGAATTGGTTGCCGGTGAGAGCCAATCGGAAGATCATCAGTGGATGCGAATGATGCCACTACAAATTGTTCCTCATCCAAACAATGTTAAACACCCCACGGCAATAGCACTCGATTATGGTATGGATAGTGGTGTTCTTAATTTAAATATTAGAGCCGCATTAGCTGGCTACCTATTACGTCGCTGGAATGTCGATTGTACTGCTGACGCTGAACTTGTTGGCGGAGAATATCAACTATGGCTTAAAAATAGACAAACATTGTTTGGGGCAGAGAATTTAACTATTGCACCAGGATATGTTCCAGAGTTGGAGGAATTATAAGAGATGTCTCAAAACTCAGTACCACAAATAAAAACGCATAAAGATTACTTAGGCGATCTTATTGGTGGCAGTCTCATGATAAAAGAGAGCCAGATAGTTGCTGAATTATTATTAAAAAAGCCAAACCAAGAGGAATGGTTAGAAGCAATAGTAAATCAAAATCTACTACAAAAGCGCTCGGATGCCTCAGCTAAACGTAATGGTGCAACCATTAAAAAACGCATTGAAAATATGCCAGATGAGTACTTAGAGCAAGTGGCTTTTGGTAGCACTGAATTATCGACTCAGCTTATGCTAGCAGCGACTTTAATTAACTGTACTTTGCTAGCCGACTTTATGCGAAATGTTGTTCATGATGCCAAACGAATGTTTAGAGAAAGTATAGATATTGGAGATTGGGAATCCTTCTGGGATGATCGTTGCAGACTATTTCCTGAACTAGCCAAAATGTCTGATTCATCAACATACAAAATAGCACAAGTTGCATTTAAAGTGCTCGCAGATGCAAGTTACATAGAAACAACTAGAAATAAGAAACTTCAAAATGTATATGTATTACCTGAAGTTAAAAGCTTATTAATGTCTATGGAACGTGACGATATTATCGAAGCAATGGAGCTGCAATAATGGCACAAGTAAAAAATAAACAAACAAGCTTACATGACAGGCTTGATCATATTTTACCCAAAATCGAAAGTGAAGATTTTCTTCAAAACCAAGGTTTAGGTAATGAAATTGGGTTCTATGTTTTTGATTACCCACCAGAATCAGAGCTAGAGGTTAGAGAACACCTTAACTTTATGAGTAACAAGCTTGTAAAGCGTGGCCGTAACTTCGTTAGTATTAATTTATTTGAAACCATCATTCAGTTACTCGACTCCAGAAAGTTAACAGAGCGAGCATTTAAAGTGCAAAAAGAACGAGGTGATGAAGCCTTATTCAATGCACTGAAAGGCCCTTTGGAGCAAAACCGTGTAGCAGAATTTATCACGTCGAAAATCGACTTAGAAAATTGTGATTTTATACTACTTCATGGTTTGGGAAGTGCATGGCCAATCATCAGGGGCCATGGCCTGCTAAACGCACTTCATGCCAAAGTAGGTAATGTGCCTACAGTGTTATTTTACCCTGGCGAATATGACGGCACAGCACTGAAGCCATTTGGCCAAATCGAATCGAACAATTACTACCGAGCATTTAAATTAGTTCCGTAAATGGACGTACAACTAAGCAGTAAGGATTAAAAACATGCAAATTAAAGATTTATTCATCAAAGACATTAACCGTCCAATTAACGGTGTAGTAAAAGCGGACCAGTTAGAAGAAAACACCGTTTTTACTGAGTTAGATGAATACGTAATTACCTCAGAGCTTGCTAAGCATTTTGAAGAGTTTTTTGATGCTTATATGCCATCAGTACGTGATCCAAAAGCTAAGGCCGCTTCAGGAAAATTAGGCATTTGGGTCAGTGGCTTCTTTGGCTCAGGTAAATCGCATTTTATTAAAATTTTGTCTTACCTACTGCAAAATATCAAAGCGACTAACGGTGAGTTTGATAAGTCAGCGGTTGAATTCTTTAAAGATAAAAAGCTAGATGGCTTTCTATTAGGTGAAATTGATACGGCCATCACAAAAGAAAATACCGTTATATTATTTAACATCGACGCCAAAGCAAATACTGATGATGGTGACGATGCAGTATTAAAAGTTTTCTTAAAAGTCTTTAATGAGCAAATGGGCTTTAGTGGCGATCATCCTCACATTGCTCATTTAGAAAGAGAGCTTGCGAGTAAAGGTTTACTAGACGCTTTCCACAAAGAGTTTTTTGTAGCTACGGACATGCATTGGGTTGATAACAGAGACTCATACGATTTCTATCGAGATGACATGGCTGATGCATTAGGTAAGGTAACTAAACAATCTACCGAGTCAGCTCGTCAATGGGTTTATCAATTAGAGAATAACTTTACTTTAGATGTCACTAATTTTTGTAAATGGGTTAAAGAATACCTAGACGGCAATATAGAACGCCGTGTTTTATTCTTTGTCGATGAAGTTGGCCAGTTTATTGGTAACAACACGCAAATGATGTTGAAGCTACAAACGATTACTGAAAACTTAGGCACCGTTTGTGAAGGCAGGGCTTGGGTAGTCGTTACATCTCAAGAAGATATTGATTCTGTTATTGGACAAATGAAAGGCTCAAAAGGTCACGACTTCTCTAAAATCCAAGGTCGTTTCGAAAGGTTATCGTTATCTAGCTCTAACACCAGTGAAGTAATAGAAAAACGTCTGTTATCCAAAGATGAATCTGCTCGTGATGAGCTGCAAGATTTATACGATCAAAAAGGTGATATTTTACGTAACCAACTTGCTTTTGATAACACCACAACCGCCGAGCTAGCAAACTACAAAGATGCCTCAAGTTTTGTTCATAGCTATCCATTTGTTCCTTATCACTACACCTTAGTTCAAAAGATATTTGAAGCTATTCGTAAAGCGGGAGCAACAGGTCTTCATTTAAGTCGTGGTGAGCGCTCATTACTTGATGCCTTCCAAAGTGCAGCCAAACAGGTTCGTGATCAAGAAGTTGGCGTGCTAATCCCGCTGTATTACTTCTACCCAGCCATTGAAAGCTTCCTAGATACCTCTGTTAAAAAAGATATCGACCAAGCATCAGACAAAGACTCTATATCACCGTTTGCGCTCGATATTTTAAAAACATTGTTCTTAATTCGTTATGTTGATGTTTTAAAGTCAACGCTCGATAACTTAGTTACGTTATGTGTTAGCAAAGTCGATGAAGATCGCTTAGCGCTTCGACGCAATATCGAACAAGCGCTTAACTCACTTGAGCAAAACTTATTAATTGCTCGCCAAGGTGACGAATACATCTTCTTAACGAATGAAGAAAAAGAGATAGAAAACGAAATCAGAGAAACTGAAATAGAGCTTTCTGATGAAACTAAAAAACTAAGTGACTTAATATTCGAAGATGTACTTCGTCGTGATAATAATTATCGCTACCCTGAAAACAAACAAGATTTCCCAGTAAGCCGCTTTTGTAATGGCATGCCTCGTGATGGATCACAAGAAAACGATTTAGTGGTAAAAATCATTTCACCTATTGATCCTAATTACGCTGAATATGACTCAACCGCTTGCGCTAATCAGTCACAAGACGGCAACAATGGTGCAATAATTATAAAGCTTGCAGATGACAGCAAAACGTTTGATGAGATCCGAAGCTTTATTCGTACCTCTAAATTTTTACGCCGTAACTCAGGCAAACGTCCAGAGCAGCAACAGCTGTTGCATCAAAAAGCGACTGAAAACAATACAAGAAACGAACGGGTCAAAACAGAAATAGAACAATTGTTGAAAGACGCTGAGTTCTACGCATTAGGCAATAAACAAAACCCTAAAGGCAGTACCATAGGCGCAATCTTGCATGATATCTATCGTTATGTAATTGAAAACACTTTCAGTAAACTTAAATTAGTTAAACCGTTTCCTGGTGATATTCGCCGTGAAATTCAGCAGACCTTAATTGCAGATGACATAGGTCAGATCGGCTTAGATCTTAAATCAGACGAAGTTAACCCAACGGCGTCTATAGAAGTCGAGAGCTTCATTTCTTTGGGTGATGATGCTGGGCGACCTATTACCGCAGAAGACATCGTAAAACGCTTCTCTAAGCGTCCATTTGGTTGGAATGATGACGAGATCATCTTAATCATTGCTCGTTTAGCATTGGCGAACAAAATCAACTTCCAATCGCGTCAACAAGACGTTTCGTTGAAAAATGCCTTCGAGAACCTAACACAAGTGAGAAAACGTGCTGAACTACGCGTGCGCCGTATTAAACAGCAATCAGACGCTAATCTTAAACGTGCAGCTAAATTATTCAAAGATGTTTTCGGTAAAAATGCTCCTAGTGCAGCCGCAGGTCAAGTGAATGAAAAAGAGTTGTGCAATGTAGCTCAAGCTAACTTACAAAAAATGAAATCAAATCTAGATGCTTATGCTAACAAAGCATCTACCGGGCATTACCCGGGTGTTAAAGATATTGATAACGGTAAGGTGATACTTTCGGGCTTAATTGAAGCGCAATCTAGTTACCAATTCATTGAACGCTTTTTAGCTAGCGAAAATGATTTATTGGATTTCGAAGAAGACTATCAAGACTTAGGTGATTTTTACGAATCGCAATTCGCTACTTGGCAGAAACTTCATAAAGCATTAACCATCGATTTTGACCGTAACCGTAAAGCGCTTGAAAAAGATTCAGATGCATTAGCCGCACTTAAAAAGCTAGAAACTATCTACAACAAAGAGCGTCCGTATCGTGATATTCGTGAGATCGAACCTCAAATTGAAAAAGTAGCTAAGGTTAACGAAAGCATGTTAGCGAGTAAGCGAGAGCATGCCAAATCACGTATTGAACACAGAGTTGAGCAAGTTCAAAAGCAAATTAAAGAAACCAATGCACCAAGTGAATTAAGTAACAAAGCCTTATTGCCACTTCAGTCTTCAATTAAGAGACTTGATGGTTACACTGGAATAGCTGAAATTCTTCAAGAACAAGCAGATTCTGTAGCACTAGAAGAAGAAGCTTACGAGCTAATTAATACTTACATTGAGCAACAACATGCACTTGCTCTTGCCGAAGCTAAGGCAAAAGCTGAAAAAGAGGCTGCACAAAAAGCGGAAGCTGAGAAAAATAAAGGAAATGGTGTTCCTTATGAGCCGGAACCAACTGAGCCTGCCGTTGTTACAGAACCAATAGTGCAAAAGCCTGTACCTAAAAAGATTGTTTCTATTGATACATCAAGCTTAATGCAAGAGGTAAATAGTGCTGGAGTCATCGAAACTGAGCAGGATATAGATGACTATTTGTCGGCATTGAAAACCAAATTAACTGACTTAGTTAACAGTAATAACAAAGTACGCTTTAAGTAATCAAGGACAGAGCAAAGGGAACAAATAAAGGTAAAAATATGAACACTAAAAACTTAAAAGCATACGCACCTAAAGCCCGTAGTCAGTTTATTGAAGCAATAAAAAAACGAGCGGCACAGTTTGGTATTTATGAAGGTGAAAACGGAGAGACACGCATTGTAGAAGTTCAAATTGAAGGTAGTGTCACCATTATCGAAGGCAGAGCCTTTACTCGTCAAGAAGGCGAGCAACGTAAACGTTTAGATAAAAAAGTCGCTGAGCGTGGCTATGACATGTTTATTCGTGAAATGGCCTATACCTGGTTTAACCGTCTTGCGGCTATTCGCTATATGGAGCTTCATGGCTATTTTGACCATGGTTTCCGTGTACTTTCTCACCCATCAAGTGTTGATAGCCTACCAGAAATATTAAGCCATGCTTCTGATGTTGCCGATGGCTTAAAGTTAGATAAAAGTCATATCATCGAATTGCAATTAGCTGGTGACAAAGAAGAGCAGCTTTATCGAGAGCTGTTATTAGGTCAATGTCATCAATTAGCCAATATTATGCCTTTCGTTTTCAAAGGGCTAACAGCTGATTCTATTGACGATGCCGCAGAGTTACTATTGCCAGATAACCTGACTAAAACCGACTCAATTTTAAAAGGTTTAATAACTGATATTCCAGAAGAAGATTGGAACGATATCGAAGTCATCGGTTGGTTATATCAGTTTTACATCTCAGAACATAAAGATGCCGTTATCGGCAAAGTAGTTAAATCAGAAGATATTCCAGCAGCAACGCAACTATTTACCCCAAACTGGATTGTTAAATATCTAGTACAAAACTCGGTGGGTAGACAGTGGCTAGCCACGTATCCAGATTCAGAGCTTAAAGGTAAAATGGAATATTACATTGAGCCTGCTGAACAGTCTGATGAGGTAATTCAACAGTTAAAAGATATCACTCCAACCAGTATTGACCCTGAAGAAATCAAAGTACTCGATCCTGCTGCTGGATCAGGCCATATTCTTGTTGAAGTATATGAAGTGCTTCGAGAAATTTACCTTGAGCGTGGCTATCGACTTCGCGAAATTCCTGAGTTAATCCTAACTAAGAATATCTATGGTTTAGACATAGATGATCGTGCCGCACAACTTGCAGGCTTTGCTTTGATGATGAAAGCCCGTGAAGATGACAGGCGTATCTTCCAACGTGTTGAAGAGGGGGAAGTTTCATTAAATGTTTATTCTCTGCAATCTACAGAAGGATTGGATATTACTAAGCTTTGGCGTGCTTTAAATATTGATAATGCGGTAACGTCAGCACCTATAAACGATCTATTTTCTGGAGAAACTGAATTTGATCCAGTAGGAAAAGGTAAAATTGGTGATTATTTCGTTTTACTTAATGCACTAATTGGTGTGTTTAGACAAGCAAAAACGCTTGGTTCGCTGATTGATTTCGAACGATTTATGCAAGACGAATTTGTCAAAAAACAAGATGCTGTAACTCGTTTAGAGATTCAACGAACAAAACTGAATAAAGAGCGTAAAAAGTTGGTAGATGATAAAAAGTCGGCTACTGAATTAGAAAAGCAGATTGCGGAACTAGATTTTGAAATTAGCTATCAAATTCAAGCTAATAATCAATTTAGAGGTGTTATTGGTAACTTAGCACAATCACTCCAAGAATTATTAAAAATGATAACAGAATTAACCCTTAGCTCTGATCCTTCTGCAAAAGCAGCCGCCATTGAGTTACACCCTATTTTAGAGCAAGCAGTGGTACTAGTACAAAACTATGATGCAATCATTGCTAACCCTCCTTATATGGGGGGGAAGGGAATGAATGGAGATTTGAAAAATTTTGCAAAACTGAACTTTCCTAATTCAAAATCTGATCTCTACTCGATGATGTTTGAAAGGTCATTCGCCATGCTGAAGAAGTATGGATTTCATTCGATGATAGTTATGGAAGGTTGGATGTTCCTATCATCATATGAAAAGTTTCGCTCTAAACTACTAAAAAATCATACAGTCTTAGACTTAATTCATATGCCATACAACGGAAGAGGTAGAACCTCACTTGGAATTAACTTTGGTACAACAGCTTCAGTGATGCGGAATAATATTATTACTGACTTTAATGCTCACTTTTCAAACATTCGGTATAACGAAATAGATACTTCGGGAGTACCACTTACTTTCCCTACAGTAAACGAAAAGACTAGCTTCGTTAATGTAAATAATTTCTTAAAACTTCCTGGTAACACTTTAGCTTATTGGGCTGATAGTTCCCTAATTGAATTGTTTGCAAATAAAAAAATTGAATTTGAGTCTGGAGGAAGGTGTAAAACAACAAATGATGAAGTTTATTTAAGGAAATGGTGGGAAGTAAGTAAACTTGATGTTGGTACTGAAAGTAAATGGACTTTATTAAGTAAAGGCGGTGAGGCTAGAAAGTATTATGGAAATGTTGATACTGTAATAAGGTGGGATCAAAATGCTAAAGTCTTTTATAAGTCGGTAGGGGGGTTAACCAGAGAAGAGTTTTGGGGAATGGATGGAATCACATGGACTATCGTGTCTTCAAAAGAGTCATTTTCATTTAGATATAAACCTACTGGAGTTCAGTATAATTCAGTTTCACCGACAATATTTGGAGCAAATATTTTTGCTGCTTTAGGAGTATTGAATAGTTCAACTTATTCAGAGCTATTGAAGACTATTGCTCCGACATTAGCTGTAAATGTTGGTGAAGTTCTACAGCTACCTCTTGATATAACAGAAAGAACATTAGCAAAAATTTCTACCTTCAGTGAAAAATTAGTTTCTTTGTCAAAGTCTGATTGGGATAAACAGGAGGTTTCTGTTGATTTTAGCTCGTTGGAATTCTTAGCGAACTGCAAATTTCTCAGAGTTTATTTTGATAACGTCCGTGAGCAATCGTTAAAAACTGTTTGTGAATATATTTATAGCCGAGAAGAAATTGATAAATTAGTCTCATCTGATCTAAATGTAGCATTGCCGTCGCTAAAGCCTGATGTTGATTTAATTTGTGATCGAAATTATGACGATGAGGATGAATACAACAAATTTAGATCTACGAAATCAACTGAATTAATTTCTTTTATCGTTGGATGTTCAATGGGACGTTATTCGTTGGATCGGGAAGGCTTAATTTATGCTTATTCAGGCAATAAAGGTTTTAAAGAGTTAATTGAAGATGGGGCATACCATTCATTCCCTGCTGATGATGATGGTATTGTGCCATTAGCCTCAGATGATTGGTTATTTGATGATGACGCAACAACTCGTTTTAAAGAGTTTGTTAAAACCGTATGGGGTGGTGATAACTTATCTGAAAATCTAGAGTATGTTGCTGAAAGCTTATGTTTGCATGCACTAAAACCAGTGAAAGGTGAAAATGCTAACGATACTGTGCGTCGTTACTTCTCAAAGCAGTTTTATAAAGACCATTGTAAAACTTATAAAAAACGTCCTATCTATTGGTTATTTAGCTCAGGTAAAGAAAAAGCCTTTGAGTGTTTAGTGTACCTGCACCGCTATAACGAAGGTACATTATCTCGTATGCGTACTGAGTATGTTACGCCATTAATGGGTAAATTTGATGCTCAGCATACCTTGCTGTCAGAACAACAAATACAAGCCACTGGCACCGAAGCGCGACGCATTGAAAAAGAGTTAATAACCTTAGATAAAAAACAAGCCGAACTACGCACTTTCGATGAGCAACTAAAACACTACGCCGAAAAACGCATAACCCTAGACCTAGATGACGGTGTAAAAGCAAACTACGGCAAATTCGGCAACCTACTAGCTGACGTAAAAGCTATCCACGGAAAGGCTGTGAAGTAGGATGGCTAAGAAAAAAGTGAGCGTATTTATTTCATACGCTCACAAAAATAAAATACTAGCCAATGACTTGCTAACTAAGTTAGACGAGTTGCTTGCTCCATCAAAGAACTTTCAATTCGAATTATGGATTGACAGTTATATTGATGTTGGTGAAAAGTGGCAAGAACAAATCTTATCTGCTCGTGACAAAGCTGATATAGGTTTGTTATTTATTTCCCCTGCATTTTTGTCTTCAAAGTTTATTACGGAAAAAGAACTGCCTTCATTTTTAGGTGATGAGTCAACACCGATGATTCCTTTAATGTTAAATAAGGTTGACTTTGAACGTCATGATTTAAAAGGGCTTGAAGATTATCAAATATACCGATTAGATTCGGATAAGTTCAAAGAGCCCAGAGCATATAGCGACTTAAAGGCCAAAAGACGTGATGACTTTGCTTGGGCGATATTTGAGTTGCTCCACGATAAATTAGGAAAGTAATGGAACTACATCCTTTTGAATATATAGCTATTCGTGCCTACAAAAAATGCAGGGAGCAGGTATGATCATTGAAATACAACAGAGGCTATCTCAGTACAAAAGTTATTGGCAGTTTAGGAAATGGATAAAGTTAAAGAGTTTTTATATCTCTAGAACATATTATTCAATTAGACAAAAACTGAGTAATTACAAGCAGGTATTATCTGCTTTATTTATCATGTACAAAGCCGCTTTTGTTTACTTTCTTTTACCTATTTTAGTAGTGACTGTCACTCAGTGTATTGAGTTTCCAACTAGAAGTTGGTTCGTTGCAAATGGCTGGGTAATATTAAAAGATTCTGATTATTCTACATTGGTTGCTACTGTGACTAGTATCAGTGGTTTGTTCATAGGTTTATATTATGCTGCTATGACGACCATTGGTGGCTCAATTTATTCAAAAGTTCCTCAGAGCTTACGACAGTTACTTTTAAATGAAAGGTACGGTAATGCTTACCTTAACTATTTAGTCTCTTTTACTTTCTGGGGTATTTTATTACTTGCTCAATATGTATTAGGGTATCGGGTAAACCCACTTAATATTCCTCTAATCGTTTTGTTTGGTGGCTTTGCCGTTTTTGCGTTTTTTCAAATAGGCGTCAGAGCTTTATCTTTATTTGAACCAACTGAGTTTGCGGGTGAGATTTTTGACAATATTTCAAAGTCAGTCAAACGACTTTTACCAGGTGCAAGTCATTGGGATTCTCCTGCATTTCAAAAGCATGAACATAAAAATGTACAACACTGGCTTGAGACAATTCAAGCATTAGCTGAAATAGCAACGTCTGAAAAACATTTGTCAGGTAAAGTATTTATAAACTTTACTCAAAAAATAACTCAATTTTTGAGTTGGTATGAATATCAAAAAGATCGAATTCCCCGTAATAGTGAGTGGTTTACTTTGATTCACCAGCATCCAGATTGGTATCAAACAGATGATATTCAAACATCTCATGCTTATCGGTCAGGTCATATTTTAGAACCTATTAAAGTTCCCAACTTTCGATGGTTAGAAAAAGAACTATCGGGAGTGTTATTTTCATGCTTGAGACTGAATTTAGCTAATCACAACTATTCTCATGCAATGCAAACACTTGGTTGTATTGAAATGTATTTAGAGACTATTTCATCTAAGGGTGATATGACTTGGGCTTTTGAAGTTCTTAGTCAAGCTACTGATGTATGTGAAGAACATATTAATGAAGTGGTAAAAAATAAAGAAGATCAAACTGCCGAATTAATTGGCTTATGTGATTATGTGGCATATTTGCCGATTAATGCATATCTAGCTTATGTGAAGAGCCTAAGTAGTAGAAATGGTGAGGTTATATCTAGATTGATTGATGGCATTAATTGGAATAACAAGAACTCAATTTATAAAGAGCAATTATCTGAAAACACTATTAAAAAACTTGAGTGGTTTCAAGAGCGCATGAGGTTTGAGTATGATGTTGAAGGAAAATTTATAACTCCTGATTGGTATGTAAAAAATGAAATATGTAACCAAGAAGCAATATCTTTTGTTCGAAATACAAATGAAATAATTGATAAGTTTGGTGCCATGTATTCTAGCTGGGTAAAAAACTTAACGTTTTCTCGAAGGTATTGGCTTGCTTCTGCTTGTTCAGTTAGAGAAAAGGAGTTCTGGTATAAAATATCTTATCAAAGTCACGTGTTTTCGAATTACTGGAAATCTTTATCAAATTATCAAAAACATGATGAGAGTTGGCCTGATTTCAATGTTGATGAGCTAAACAAAACTCTTGAAGAAAAAAATGAAAAAGTAGAACAATCAAGAACCGTATTGTTAGACAAACTTATACCTGTTGAACGCCCAGACAAGTTCCCTGATTATCCAGGTGTGTTTTTACATTCGCAAGGAGAATCATTATTTGAGGCATTATTGTCTAATGATGAAACCCGGATTATTGAATTATTTCCAAGCTATTATTTTTCAAGTTTTTATCAGTTTTCAAAGCTACTGCCACGTGATTTCAATGAACTTAGTAAAGCTGAAAATATGGCTAAGGTTGCATCAGCAGCCCTTATCGATTTATTAGAGCTAACGGGTTTTGCCATTGTATTATTGAGGTTCCATAGAAATACAAGGCTATCTGATTGGATTCAGACAATTTGGGAGCGCCACCTTTCTGAGCCAGCTAAAGTCTCTCAACTAATGGCTACGGTTAATATGTACGATAGTGCTCATGAAATACCTCATAGAAATGAACACCGTTTTAACTGGGAACGTTGTATCTGTGGAAAGCTTTCTAATGAATTGGACACGAAAGAAGTTTATAGAAAAGGCAATTATTTTCACTCAGAAAAAATTGTTATGCATGATGATCCTTTAGTTAGATTGTTTGCTAAAGAAGATCTAGGACTAAATCATAAAGGTATTGATGTTTTTGTTACCGAACTTTTAATACCTAAATTGGAAAATCCTAAGCAAGAAATTAGCAAATTTAGGCGTGACCTCAGAGATAAAATCCAGAGGGAAATTGAGCGCTATGAGCAATATCAAAAAGGAGAACTTGATGAGTAAATCTCCTTCAGTTGATATTGTAAAGCCTAAATTTTTGCCACGTATTATTGATAATGATAGAGATGATGATTTGCGCCGTTCTTCTCAGGTTCATATTTTAAGAGAAGAATTACACCTTGGAGTACTTCCTATAGGGGGTAGAACTTTTGGTGATAGAGATTTTGATATTGAATTAATTGGCAGTGATGATGATAAAGCAAAAGAAACGCTTCTAAGTATAGAAAGAGTTTCTAGAAGCTCGATTTGTGAACTGGTTTGCGACATTGTTAATGATATAGCTCAAAACCTTACATATTTTGGTTCTATACGTTATGAAGTTGTGGAACAACAAACAGGGTTTACACTGCATTATATCCCTCAGAAATCATTTTATGATCTTGGTATTTTGGGGTTGCAAGTTGTGCCTAAAAAGCAACGAGAACATGTGAATAAACGATTTATTTTTAGGTCAAAGAAATTTATTTGGGATTTATCATTCCCTGATGCTATTTGCAGTAAAGCCCGCTACAAAAAAGTGCTTGGAAAATTATCTAAATATACTGAGCTTATGCCTCGTAACATTCAACACGATAAAATTTTCGAAACAGATTTAGGGTTCGATGGAACTAGCTTTAATAAGCAAACCAAGAAATATATATACAAGACACTTAATGATATTGGTGGAGCACAAAGAGAGACGAATCTGACACATGTAAATGAGTATTACCTCATTAATCGTATGATAAGAATGAACTTATCAAAAGCGTTATTGAGAGAACATATTATTAACAAGTTAAATGTTTTATTTAACAAGTTAGGTATAGATTCAAAAATAGTGATTAAAGGCTTGCCAGCGAGTGATGAAATTAGAAATGCCCTCAGTGATCTTGAAGCAGGAACACTAGGGTTAAATGAGGCTCTAAAACAAACTAATGTTTATTAGTGAGATGAATAGATGAATCTAGAACAAATTAAACAAGGTATTCTCAGTAAATTTGATAAATGTCGCCTGGTACTTTGGCAGGATGAAGATATTGAATTTCAAGAGCAACTACCTGAAATTAAAAGTGAGTTGGCAACATCAAATATTGAAGTCATTGAACTTGATGACCAGTCACACTTTGAAATAAAGCAGCGAATCGAATTGGTAGAGCCGGAGAGTTACTTTTTACTGTATAGCAATAAAACGGTAAATGAGCCGACTCGTGATTGGCTTTATGATATTCGTTTATACGCTCAGCAATTTTATGCTGACTCTAGCTCGATGATTTTAAATGAGCTAGGTATGCGTATGGAATTTCGCCAAGATATAAGCCGATATAAGAAGTTTTTTGGTAATCGCCAACGTTATAGCAAACTTAAAAAATTGTTACCTGAAGGTGCAGATAAGCAAACTTTAGAATTGGCAATGATAGCTGCATTAGCAAAGGTAGAATCGGTTAGTTTTAATTCTATATTGCATCAATTTATTGCTCTATACAGTGAAAGTCCTAACAAAGCTGATGAATTAATGGATGAGATTTCAAAATACGATTTATCAATCGTATTTTGGCAGCACGCGATTAAAGAGTTTGGTTATATTGAACTTGGTCTGTGGCTGGATGAAGAAACAGAGCCGTCAATTAGTGGCTTGATTACTAAGTTATTGATCACTGATTGTTACCATGGATTACAGACCTCCAGCGTTGTCTTAAGTGACACTCAATTTGCATTGAGTTTATCTGCACATGTTTTACCTATGACGATTGAAGGCGACAGAGTTGACAAGTTACCTAAGTTAATAAATAGCTTAATTGGCAATACCGCAGTAAAACGAGCAACAGTAGTCAGTTTTGTTGCTGCTTGGCGAGAGAGCAGAACACTTTCACAGTCATATAATGAAATAGCAAACCATGTAGCACAAGAGTTAGAGTTAAAAGCGAAGCTGGCCGAATTTAAACAACCAAGTAACTTGTTGCATGTTGAAACGTTCGTAGAGGCAGAGGAAGCATTACTTAAATTACTTGCTACTGATTTACCAGCCTTTAACTCCAATGATATTTCAGACTGGGTTTCAATTCGATTAAGAAGCCATTGGTGTAGTCATCACTATGCCCCACATAATCAAAAGTATGCAGCCATTCATAAAGCTTTAAAAGCAGCAAAACAGTTCTATGAGCTGAAAGAAAAATATATTGATGGCTTTGATATGCAAGGCACAAAGAAATTTGATACTGCAAGTAGCTTATACAAAGTATATGAAGAAGAAATTCATCAGTTTGATACATCGTATCGATTGTTTTCTGAAAACTCACTTAAAGCATCTCAGAACGGCTCAGACATTTTAAAACTTACCGGTTTGGTTGATGATATTGAAAGCTTGTATGTAGATTGGTATTTACATGACCTTGCGATTGCTTGGGGCAAGTTAGTTGATAAAGAGTCGTTATTAACTAACTGGAAACTTCCTTTTGTTAATAACCAATATGATTTTTACAACCGTGAGGTTAGATCTGTACTGCAACAACCTAGTGTTAAACGTGTGTTCGTTATTATTTCTGATGCCTTTCGTTATGAGTGTGCAAAAGAGATACACGATTCGATAAATAACCGCAATCGCTATAAATCAGAACTGAAATCACAACTGGGTGTTGTGCCATCCTATACACAATTAGGTATGGCTTCATTACTTCCCCATAAGGAACTGACAGCACACCTTAATAAAAATGTTGAATACAAACTTGATGGTGTTTCTGCTCACGGTACTGATAACCGTCACAAGGTATTACAAAAACATGGTGGAATTGCTTGTACTTATGATGAAGTAATGAAATGGACTAATCAGCAATATAGAGATTTGGCTCAAGATTCATCAGCTATTTATATTTATCACAATAAAATTGATGCTATTGGTGACGATGGCGGTACAGAGAATGAAGCGTTTTTAGCTGCACGAGATGCTATTGAAGAAATTGATAAACTCATTATTCGTATTTTTGACAAGCTTAAAGGTGGGCGCGTAATTCTAACTGCTGACCATGGTTTCTTGTTTAATCAAAGTGATGTCACTGAGTCTGATAGAACGTCGTTAAAAACAAAGCCTGCGGGAACTAAGCTTTCTAAGAAACGTTATTTAATTGGTGAAAACCTACCTACTGGTAATGATTATTGGTTAGGGAAAATGTCTGATACGGGTAATGTTTCACCTGATTCTGATGCTGAGTTTATTGTACCTCGTGGTAGCAATAGATTTCACTTTGTTGGTGGGGCTAAGTTTATTCATGGTGGCATAATGCCTCAGGAAGTTTGTGTTCCTGTTATGCATTTAAGAGCTATTCACTCAACGGTTAAGCAAAAGCAGATTAAGCAAAAAGTTAGTGTAGTGCCACTAGATAGCCCAATAAAAATTGTTGCCAATATTGATAGGATTCAGTTCTTACAAACAGACCCTATAGGTGACAACTTTAAAGCAAGAGAACTCGATATTTGGATTGAAGATCCAGAGGGTAAAGTCGTGAGCTCAAGACAAACAGAGTTGTTTGATTCGTCCTCTGATAAGATGGATGAACGCAAACGAAAAGTGCAAATTAAGCTTGAAGGCAGTGGTTTTGATCGCACTATAAGTTACAAATTAATCATGCAAGATGCTGAAAGTAAATCTAAAGCAGTACATACGGTAATGATTGATTTGGCATTTGAAGATGATTTTTTCTAAGGGAAAGTATTAATGAATTTTGAACAAGAAAATGGATTGAAAGAAGAAATATCCGATATTCGTGGTACAGACCTAGACGAATTAATGACATCGGAATTTAAAGGCCGTGTTGTACGAAAAGATTTAACAAAGCAGCTTAAAGAAGGGGCTAATGTTCCTGTTTATGTCTTGGAATACTTACTTGGTATGTATTGTTCTTCTGCTGACGATGACCTGATTAACGAGGGCATGAAAAACGTTAAGAAGATTCTAACGGAGAACTATGTTCGTCCTGATGAGGCTGAAAAGGCAAAGTCTTTAATTCGTGAAAAAGGTACTTATAAGGTTATTGATAAAGTTTCGGTAAAACTTAATCAAAAGAAAGATATTTATGAAGCCAATCTTTCAAACTTAGGTATCAAGGATGCAGTAGTCCCTAATAAAATAGTAAAAGAAAATGAAAAGCTATTAACGGGTGGTATTTGGTGCATTATAACGCTGAGTTATTTTTACGAAGAAGGTCAGAAAACCTCTCCATTTAGTGTCTTTAATTTAAAGCCGATTCAAATGCCATCTATGAATATGGATGAAGTATATGATGCACGAAGAAAATTCACACTTGATCAATGGATGGATGTTTTACTTCGTTCTATTGGTATGGAGCCTGCAAATTTAGACCAACGAGCTAAATGGCACCTTGTTGCTCGCATGATCCCGTTTGTAGAAAATAATTATAACGTTTGTGAACTTGGCCCTCGTGGTACGGGTAAGTCTCATGTTTATAAAGAATGTTCACCAAATTCATTATTGGTTTCTGGTGGCCAAACGACGGTAGCTAACCTTTTTTATAACATGTCTTCACGCCAAATTGGTTTAGTGGGAATGTGGGACGTTGTAGCCTTTGATGAAGTTGCAGGAATCCGCTTTAAAGATAAAGACGGTGTGCAAATCATGAAAGATTATATGGCATCAGGCTCTTTTTCTCGTGGACGAGATTCAATTGAAGCGAAAGCCTCAATGGTATTTGTAGGTAATATTGACCATAGCGTCGAAACGTTAGTGAAAACGAGTCACTTGTTAGCGCCTTTCCCAGATGAAATGATCGACTCAGCATTCTTTGACCGCTTTCATGGCTATATTCCCGGTTGGGAAATACCGAAAATGCGCCCTGAATTCTTCACAGATCGCTTTGGATTGATCACTGATTATTTAGCTGAATATATGCGCGAAATGCGCAAGACAACTTTCTCTGATTCAATCGATAAGTACTTTAAACTCGGTAATAACTTAAACCAACGTGATGTCATTGGTGTTCGTCGAACAACATCGGGCTTACTCAAGTTATTAGTGCCTCATGGTGACTATACAAAAGATGAAGTTAAAACCTGTTTGATTTATGCGCTTGAAGTACGTAGACGTGTTAAAGAGCAACTTAAGAAAATTGGTGGTATGGAGTTTTTCGACGTTAATTTTAGTTATATTGATAACGAAACGTTAGAAGAGTTCTTTGTAAATGTTCCTGAGCAAGGTGGTTCTCATCTGATCCCCGCAGGTATTCCTAATGCAGGTGTTGTTCACTTTGTTAGTGAAGGTACAACAGGAAAATTAGGTGTTTATCGCTTAGAAACTCAAATGACGCCTGGTACGGGTAAACACTCGACTTCTGGCTTAGGTCCAGACACTATGGCGAAAGATCAAGTGAGAGTTGGCTTTGAGTATTTTAAAGGAAACCTCAATAGAATTGCTGCTAATTCAAGGTTTTCAGAGCATGAATTTCACTTGCATTTTGTTGATCTACAAACCTCTGGCAACAGCCATTCAGCGAGTTTAGCTTCATTAGTTGCTAGTTGTTCACTATTGCTTAATAAGCCAATGCAAGAGTCAATGGTTGTGCTTGGCAGTATCACGTTAGGTGGTGTTGTTAATCCTGTACAGGACTTGGCTTCTAGCATGCAAATCGCCTTAGAAGCCGGTGCTACTAAAGTATTGTTACCTATGGCATCAGCAACCGATATACCAACTGTTCCGGCAGAAACCTTTACAAAGTTCCAGGTAAGTTTTTACAGTGATCCTGTTGATGCTGTGTATAAGGCGCTAGGTGTACAGTAGTTCTATGTTGTACACCTTAACCTTTAATATATAGGCTAAGGTGTACACTTTTTACGATGACTTTTCTTGTACTGATAATCAGTTTAATTACCGATTGGTTTGATTTTTATTTAAATACAGTTACTTAGGGTTGCTACTGTAAATAGAGATACTCGTTAAATAAATAAAACATGTAGAATTACACTTAGGTGTATTACACCTTTACATGTTGCTTAGGCTAAGATGGTAGCCTGTGACCACAAAAACAAAGCGAAAGCCCATCAAAAAATTAGCTAATACTTCTTAAGTAACGAATATGTTGTGGATTTTTCGGTGCTTTAGGAGACTTTTAGTGCCTGAAGAAAAATCAATATATGAAAAGACAATTAAACGACAAGCTCGTCGTTTGGCAAGCTTTACCGGTTGTAAATTGAATCAGGCACAAAGGACTATTGCGATTGACTTTTACGGTTATAAATCTTTAAAAGATTTAAAACTGAGTTTAGCGAATGGCTCAGCTCAACAAGATACAATTAACCTACTAGAATTCGATACAAGCCCTGAATGTTTAGTTAGTCTTCAACGTTATTGGGAAACAATTAATACAGCTTTTGATGACATTGATTATCTGAATGAATTCGACCGCTTAGAAGTTATCGCTTGTATACTGAACATGAGGCATGAGGAGTTTAAAAGTCTTATTCGTCAAGAATAAATTTAAGCTTTTCGCATGCTATAAACTCTTCTATTAACTCCGCTTGGTTGTACTGATAGATATCATCAATACCTAAGACTTCAATTTTTTGATCGTAATGAGGCCTAGCGTAATTAGTTATTCTTTCTAAGTGCATTGGTTCCATAAAAAAATCTTATCAGCCCACTCTTAAAGCTCAACTGTACACAGCGTACTGCTATGTTTTTTGCAGTATATTCACTCACCCCTGCTGACTTAAATTCGAAATTAGATGATATAGACTGAAAATAGTCTTCTGCTGTTATTGAACGGTGAATATTTGAAGAACACAGAAAAAGAATTTTCATATATGAGTCTAGGAATTTAGGGGAGATAATTACTATATCTTTTTATGAATAAAATGTCGTGAAGCAAAAAATAACAGTATATTTTTATCTAATTAATTGTTTAATATAGCCATAGGCTTACGGGAAGCCTGCGCCTACTTATTTATAACGGCGAAGTCGACGCACCCGAACAATTTGTAATATTTTAAATGAACAAGCGTTTAGTAGGCCTTGTTTGTTGGAGAATTATTATGAATTGCCCATTCTGCCGGTGTGGTGAAATGTCATTATCAGATAAAAAAGATTTTGAAGAAGACTTTTATTCACTGTATCAAGTAGCTATCCCTAAAAATTTACCTTTATATAATTGCTATAAGGCCAACATTTACGAATTAGCAAAAAAATTAAGTTCTATATTTTTTGCATATAGAGGTGAGTCTATAAACTTAATATCAAAAGATATAGATATCTGTAAGTGTAGTGTCATTTATAGTCTTAGTGCTCTAAGTACTAATCCTGAAATAGAATTTGAGCAACTAATTGAAAGCAAGGTATTAACCAAATCCAAGCTCGAAGAAATAACCGTATTCGACTTCAATCAAGAAGGTATTTTTAAGATAAAATTGAATGCTATTTTTCAAGAGATTGATGAGTATCCTGAAAACAATGTCCGGTATATCTTGAATTATTGCCGTATTAGTTTGTTCGAATTTAGAGAGATACTAAAGGTATACCTGGGCTTTAATATAAAGAGATTATTTATTGATTTGGATAAACCATTTACATCTAACTTTTTAAATGAGTTAGCAGAAAGTAACGCATGGTATAATTTTAAAAACGAAGAGCCTTTTCATATGGTTACATAAAACAGGTCAGTAAACTCAAGGCAATACATATTTATACTGCCTTGAGTGATACTGTATTAATTTTTGGAATTTTGAGACTTTATTAGGCTTTTTAACTCCAATATTTCATTATGTAAGTCTTCTATCGTTGGAATATTTTGTGCTTCAGCTTTTTCAGCACGCATTTTTGCATGCTCATCTTCCATGACGTTTACAACAATACCAATCACCATATTTAAGAATGCGAATGCAGTAAAAAAGATAAATGTAAGGTAAAACACCCAAGACATTGGGTAGACTTCCATTGTTTCATATTGGATATCTGTCCAGTCTTCAAATGTCATAATCCTAAATAATGTCAGCATGGAGATAGCTATATCTCCCCAAAGTTTAGGGTTGATATCTTTAAATATAAAGCTTCCTATTGCCGCATAAATATAGAAGATAATAAACATCAATAATACGACATAACCTAATTGAGGAAGTGCTTTGATTAATGAATTTATTAGGACTCTAAGTTCAGGAACAACGGAGACCATTCTCAGCACCCTAAATACTCGAACTAACCTTGCTAATAAAGCCATTTCACTATCATTAATAGGTATTAAGCTTATTACAACTACTAGAGTATCGAAAATATTCCAGCCTTTTTTAAAGAAGTTACGTTTATCATCATCAGCAATAAATCGAACTGAAATTTCAAAAAGAAAAAATAAGGTTATAAATATATCTAAAATATGGGTTACTGAAATAGCGCTATCAGGTAATTGAAATGTTTTTGCGCCTATTTCTAATGCTGAAATAATTATTACAGCTACAACTGAGAGCTCAAATGCTTTATTATTCTTGAGACTATTCAGTTTTGTTTTTATATTTTCATACATCGAGTTGTCAACTTTTATCCAGGCTAGTAAGAATTAGCTAAATTATACAGTAGTTATGACCTATATTGGGTTAGCAATTATTTTTTAAATGTTGACAAGTGATTTTATATTACGTTTTTTAAGAAAAAGACTATTAGTAAAGGGTTCAGAGATTACTTAACGTTTTTGTCAACAAAATATCTCCTAGATAATGATGATGTCATGTATGAAACCATGGCAGTACACCCACTCAGTTGGATTTACTACCTTACCTTTATCTTCTTAACGGCTTTTATCTTTTTGAATATGATGGTGGGGACAATATTAGAAGTCATGGCGCAAGAACATGAGCATTATCGAGCAGAACTTCATGGTGAAACAGATGAAGGTGGCGAACCAGCAAGCCGCGCTCAAATTGAAAAGCTTGAGCAGGAGCTTGCTGACATTAAACGTTTATTACTAGAAAAAAAGAGTTAATACCATTTCGCATAAAGAAGTGGCCACTTAGAACGATATGGGCGACATTAGAGCAAATAAGATTTGTGTAGATATAGTTACTCTACATCAAACAAATATTATGCAGCTATCATGGTGCACATACGTTCCCAAAGGGCGAGTTTTAAAGGCTTATATGCTGCGTTCTTGATTTCGACAAGGACGCTACACGGATGTAGCTTATTAGAGAATGCAGGAGCATATTCTCCTGAATAACCATTCTCTTCAATCAACGCCTTGCCTAGAAGCCTTTAAATTCCCGCTAAGAGATCACTTTCTTATACGGATTGGTATTACTCTTTGATGCTTGCAGGTAACGGGTGATTATCGTATCTAAGTGATTGGCAAAAGCTTGTCGATCACTTTGACTTAAGGCAGCAGGCCCGCCCGTTTGTACGCCACTAGCACGCATGGTATCCATAAAGTCACGAATATTCAGTCGAGACTTAATATTGGCTTTAGTATAAAGCTCACCTCTTGGGCTTAATGCTTGAGCTGATTTATCAATCACTTCACTGGCTAAAGGAATATCAGAGGTAATCACTAAGTCACCTTGGTTGACCCGTTTCACTATTTCATCATCGGCAATATCAAAACCAGAGCTCACTTGCATAAAGCTAATGACTTTAGAAGGGGGAATACGCATAGGGTGATTTGCGACTAACGTTGTTTGAATTCTTGTTCGTTCGGCAGCTTTAAATAAAATTTCTTTTATAACCACGGGACAGGCATCAGCATCAACCCAAATTTTCATAATGTCTCTTAACTATGCTAGGATTTCTTTTCTCTATAATAACTCATCCACTTGGATAAATTGGCATTTCTTTGAATAATTCATCAATAAAACCTCAATATATTCAAATATGGCAAACGGTGCAGTTAATTCCTCAAGGAAAAGTGGCTTGTTATGGTCAAATTGCTGATCTCGCGGGTTTACCCGGTAGAGCGCGATTGGTTGGCAAGGCTTTAGGAAAAGTGCCTAAATCAGGTTGGCATGGACAAGTAGTTCCATGGTTTCGAGTGATTAACTCCCAAGGAAAAATATCTTTTCCACCCGGCAGTGAAAACTTTGAAAAACAAAAACAGCAGCTTCAGGATGAACAAGTGGTAGTGCTTGGTGCGCGTATAAAACTTAAAGACTTTCAATGGCAGCCTGACTTGAGTGAAATTTTATTTTTCTTAGAGTTTTAATCATAAAGCTAAACAAACCCTGCCATATAACCTGACTTCTTTCTTATTATGTTCAAACTAGAAATAACACTCCCTTGGCTGTAGGTGAGCTGTTATAGCAATCGCGTTGAATTCTATTAAAAATTTCCATTTTTGAAAATCTTTACTATGCTTGTTTTATGAACAGTTTGTTGTCTGTCACCTTTTCAAAAATGTTAAACAAATAAACCCTAATCGTTTGTGCCAAGCAAGTACTTATATCTGGTATTGCTTAACAATAATAAAAACATAGGAGTTTGGGTGTAGTGGAATTAACTAGTCAAATTAATGAGATTTGGCCCATAGCGGCATACTTCATCATTTTAGTCGCGATGCTGATTTTTATGATGTTGCTGTCATATTTTCTTGGGCCGAAAACAAAAGCACCCGCTAAAAATACGCCTTATGAATCAGGTGTAGTTTCCGTTGATAATAATAAAACTCGCTTTGGTAGCCACTTCTTCTTATATGCCATTTTCTTTGTCATTTTTGATTTAGAAACCATATTCCTATTTGCTTGGGTGATTGCCTTTGATGAAGTAGGTTGGCTGGGCTTTATCGAAGCAAGCATTTTCATTCTTATTTTATTAGTTGCTCTCATTTATTTAGCGAGGATTGGTGCATTGGAATTGAAACACCGTCATCAACCGCATCGTCTTCAACAACTTAATGCGCAAAGCAAGGGGCAACCATAATGGAATGGTCATTAACTAAAGCCAAGTTAGATGAAGAAATGTTGCAGGCAAAAGGAGTTAGCGAGCAAGAGTTGCAACGCAGTGTCTTTATGGCAAAGCTTGATGATATGGTTAACTGGGGTCGAAAAAATTCTATTTGGCCATTCAACTTTGGTTTGAGTTGCTGTTATGTCGAAATGGCAACTAGCTTTACCTCTCGCCATGATATCGCTCGCTTTGGCGCTGAAGTAATACGTGCGACACCAAGACAGGCTGATTTAATGGTTATTTCGGGGACTTGTTTTCGCAAAATGGCCCCAGTTATTCAACACCTTTATGAACAGTTGCTTGAGCCGCGCTGGATCATCTCTATGGGTTCTTGTGCTAATTCAGGCGGTATGTATGACATCTATTCTGTTGTACAAGGGGTTGATAAATTCATTCCCGTTGATGTTTATGTTCCCGGCTGTCCGCCTCGCCCTGAAGCTTTGCTTGAGGGATTATTACTATTGCAAAATCAAATTCAACATCAACCTAGACCATTAAGTTGGGTGGTAGGTGAGCAATCAACTGTCGAAATTGCTAAGCCGTCGTTGAGGGATATTAAGCATGAGCATCGCATACAAGTTACTAACCTCGATTCACCTGATGGCTGCTAAGGAATAATTTAATGGCAGCCACTCACCGCAAAAAACACTTAGATTTTTCAGCCAGCAAAGACTGGCAGCAAGCTAATGTTATTGATATTTATAAAGAAATTATTTCGTTGGTACCTAATGCTGGCCTGATGCCAGTGACGTCTGTTGAAAATGTTGTTGATGATATTCCCAGTTTTTGGTTAGAGAAAACTAAATTGTGCCAAGTGATGCAGGCTCTTAAGAAAGACTTAACTAAGCCTTTTGATATGTGTTTTGACTTAACTGCCATAGATGAAACTCAACGCCAACATAAAGCTGAGCATTTAAGTGATTTTACCGTCAGTTACCACCTTCGCTCCCATCGCCGCAATCAAGATATCCGTTTAAAAGTTGCCCTGCATGCCCATGATAAAACACTAGATAGCGTCGCCAGTATTTGGCCAAATGCTAATTGGTATGAGCGTGAGGTTTGGGACATGTTCGGTATTGAGTTTGTTGAACATCCTTATTTATGTCGCATACTCATGCCCAAAACGTGGCAAGGTCATCCGCTACTTAAAACACATCCTGCACGTGCTACTGAAATGGCGCCTTTTACTTTACCGCCCGACCAGCAAGAAGCAGAGCAACAAGCATTAAAGTTCAACCCTGAAGCCTGGGGAATGAAAAGACAAAGTGGTGCTAAAGGACAAGATAACGACTTTATGTTTCTAAACCTTGGCCCTAATCACCCAAGTGTTCATGGGGCTTTTCGTATTGTCTTGCAAATGGATGGCGAAGAAATTGTCGATTGTGTCCCTGATATTGGCTATCACCATCGCGGTGCTGAAAAAATGGGCGAGCGTCAATCATGGCATAGTTATATACCCTATACGGATCGCATTGATTATCTGGGGGGGGTAATGAATAACTTCCCTTATGTTATGGCGGTTGAAAAGCTGGCAGGAATCACTGTACCAGATAGAGCGAAGGTGATTCGCATTATGACGGCAGAAATGTTTCGTATTTTGTCTCATTTATTGTTTTACGGCACTTTTGCTCAAGATATTGGCGCCTTGTCACCTATCTTTTATATGTTCATCGATCGCGAAAAACTCTTTGGCATTATCGAGGCGTTTACTGGGGCAAGAATGCATCCAAGCTGGTTCCGTATTGGTGGTGTTGCCCATGACTTACCTCAAGGTTGGGAAAAGTTGGTCAGGGAATACGTAGATTACTTGCCTAAGCGCCTTGATGAATATGAAAAAATGGTAATGCAAAACGCTTTATTAAAAAAACGTACCGTCGATGTTGGCGCATATACCAGTAAAGAAGCATTAGCTTGGGGAGTTACTGGGCCAGGGTTACGGGCTACTGGTTATGCTTGGGATATGCGAAAGCAACGTCCTTATGGTGGCTATGATCAATTTGACTTTGAAGTGCCCCTTGGTCATAAGGGCGACTGTTACGACCGATGCCGAGTCCGAGTTGAAGAAATGCGACAAAGTATTCGCATTATTGAGCAGTGCTTAAACAACATGCCATCGGGAGCATATAAAGCAGAGCACCCGCAAACTACGCCGCCCGATAAATCACGAACAATGCAAGACATTGATACGTTAATTCCCCACTTTGTCAATGTCAGTTGGGGGCCTGTGATCCCCGCGGGTGAAGTATCTATGTTTGTCGAAGCAACCAAGGGCATTATGGGCTATCACCTTATAAGTGACGGTAGCACTATGAGCTATCGAACCCGTATTCGCACCCCAAGCTTTGCGCATTTACAAATGTTGCCATTAATCAGTAAGGGTCAAATGGTTGCCGATTTAATTGCAACGCTGGGTAGTATTGATTACGTGATGGCAGATGTTGATAGGTAGTAAATTTAGCTAGTAATTTCAGTTGAAAAGTAAGTAGTTGCAGTAGCAAGTCGTTAGGTACTTATGAGTAATGGATAAGAAAGGTAAATGACCTTTATGCACAATAACAATAAACACCTCAGTTCATGTCAAGTGATTGCAAGCACAATGCTCAGTGATGAAAGCGTTGATTTTCGTCAATACCTAAGCTCGGCTGAAATTAAAGCCATTGAACACGAAGTGCATATTATGGAAAACCGTGAAGCTGCGGGCATAGAAGCATTGAAAGTGGTGCAGCAGCATAGAGGATGGATAAGTGATGATAGCCTAATTGCTATTGCTCAATGTTTAAATATTTCCAGTGCCCAATTAGAAGGTGTTGCGACTTTTTATAACTTAATTTATCGACAACAAGTGGGGCGCTATGTGATTCATTTATGTGACAGCATTAGTTGTCACCTTAATAATTATGAAAACATTCTACAAACCATTAGTGCTCATCTGGGGATTAGCTACGGGGAAACTACCGAAGATGGGCAGTTTACTTTGTTATCAAATGCTTGCTTAGGTAATTGTGATAAATCACCCGCAATGATGATTAATGACAAACATTATCATTCACTCACCCCAGAATCTGTCATTACTATTTTAAATGGCCTTAGCCAAAAAATGGAGCAATGTCATGATTGATCCTAGCTGGCTAAAAGCAGCACTAGCACAAGCACAAACTAAGCCACTCACTCACTTGGTTAACCTTGAGCAGCCTCTGGATTTTGATGATTATATTCGCGCTGGAGGATATTGCGGTGCGAGTAAGGCAATTACCGAGTTTACTCCTCAAGAGGTGCTAGCACTTATTAGCGATTCAGGTTTAAAAGGACGAGGCGGAGCGGGTTTTCCCACTGGCATGAAGTGGAGTTGTGTACCATCTCTACAAGAAAAAGCGCCAGCTATGAGCACAAAAGTAGGCAATAGCTATCTTATTTGCAATGGCGATGAAATGGAGCCGGGCACCTTTAAAGATAGGCACCTGCTTGAAGGCGTACCACATCAGTTAATTGAAGCGATGATCATTGCAAGTTACACCTTAAGTGCCAATAAAGCATTTATTTTTTTAAGGGGAGAATATCATTTAGCGGCAAAGCGTTTGCAGCAAGCCATTGATGAAGCATATGAAAATAATTGGTTGGGAGAGAGAATTCAGGGCAGTGATTTTCAACTGGATTTATATATACATACCAGTGCAGGCCGCTATATTTGCGGGGAAGAAACAGCGCTGATTAATGCCCTTGAAGGCAAACGTGCTAACCCTAGAGCTAAACCGCCATTTCCTCAAGTCAGTGGTTTATTTGGTAAACCTACCGTAGTTAACAATGTCGAAACCTTAAGCAATTTACCCCATATTTTAAAACATGGCAGTGACTGGTTTAAAAACTTATCACCGAATAGCGATCCCGGCACTAAAATTTATGCTGCTTGCGGACAGGTTGAAAATCCCGGTTTATGGGAGCTGCCCATGGGAATCACTATTCGAGAGCTACTGTATGACTACGCTGGTGGTATGAAGTCAGGCATGAAGTTAAAAGGATTATTACCCGGTGGTGCGTCGACGGACTTTCTAGTGGCTGAACACCTCGATACGGCAATGGACTTTGACTCCATTGGTAAGGCCGGCAGTCGTTTAGGTACTGGCGGCTTAATTGTATTAGGAGATAAACACTGTCCTGTGGCTATGGTGTTAAATTTATTAAGATTTTTTGCTCAAGAGTCCTGTGGTTGGTGTACGCCATGTCGTGATGGTACGGCATGGGCTGTTGAAATTTTAACGCGTATTGAACAAGGGCAGGGTACTAGCAAAGATTTAGAACAGCTTACTGACTTGTGTGATTTTATGTGGTTAGGAAAAACCCACTGTGCGTTAGCCCCAGGCGCTGTTGAGCCATTAAAAAGTGCTATGCGTTATTTTAAAGAAGACTTTGAACAGCATATTCAACAGGGGTGTTGCACATATCAAGCAAGCGATGAGTTAGTTAGTCAGCAGTTAGCAAAGGTGGTGGATAATGGCTGAAAATAAGAAAGCTGTTCAAGCTAAGCAATTGACTATTTATATAGACGATATTCCTTATCAAGTCTCGCCAGATAATAATTTACTTGCTGGCGTTTTATCTAATAAATTAAAGCTGCCTTATTTTTGCTGGCATCCTTCAATGGGGTCAGTAGGAGCATGCAGACAGTGTGCTGTTACTCAATATCAAGACGAGCAAGATACCCGTGGTCGAATGGTGATGTCATGTATGACGCCTGTGGTTGATGGCATGCGTATAGGATTAAAAGATCACGCCTCAACAAAATTTAGAGAGCAAGTTATTGCTGCCATGATGACCAATCATCCCCATGACTGCCCAATTTGCGCAGAAGGCGGGGAGTGTCATTTACAAGATATGACCGTGATGACAGGCCATACAAGTCGTGAATATCAAGGTGAGAAGCGTACGTTTACCAACCAATATTTAGGTGAACTGGTTGGTCATGAAATGAATCGTTGCATTACCTGTTATCGCTGTGTTCGCTTTTATAAAGACTATGCTGGCGGTAAAGACTTTGATGTATTTGGCAGTCGTAACCAAGTGTACTTTGGTCGCCAAAAAGAGGGGGCATTACAAAGTCCGTTTAGTGGTAATTTGGTAGAAGTTTGCCCTACAGGGGTTTTCACTAATAAGCTATTTTCAGCTCACTATACCCGTAAATGGGATCTGCAATCATCTCCTTCGGTATGTGCTCATTGTTCGGTAGGGTGTAATACCAGTATCGGTGAGCGTTATGGCTCAGTTAGACGAGTAATGAACCGTTACAACCATGATCTTAACGGCTATTTTTTATGTGATCGCGGCCGATTTGGGCTTGGTTTCGTTAACTCAAGCAAAAGAATTACCACGATTAAAGGTATTAATACAAAGGCTGGGGAGCCCTTAACAGGTATGCTAAATGAAAAAAGTTTAGCGAATACGCTCGATGAACATCGAGCCGAGCATTATATAGGTATAGGCTCTGCCCGTGCTTCATTTGAAGCTAATAGACTACTTAAATATCTTGTTGGTCGAGAAAATTTTTCATTGGGATATAGCAATAATGAAATGCAACTTGCACTAAGGCATAAACAATTATTAACACAGTATCCTCAACAAAGCTTGGCAGGCATGGAAAACTTAAGTCGACGTGGCCATGGAAAAACTCAGCATGACCTTGTTTTTATTGTCGGTGAAAATATAGAGCAAACTGCTCCAAGGTTAGCATTAACCATTAAACAAGTGCTAAGAAACGCAGCATTAGATAAAGCCGATAAGATTGGTGTAAAACATTGGCAAGATGCAGCGGTGAGAACCTATGCAGGAGACACTTCAACACCACTATTTTCACTACAAGCACAACAAACTAATTTTGATGAAATGGCTAATGGTGCCTTAGTGCTAACGCCGCCGCGTATGGTGGTGATAGTTAAGCGTTTGACCGAGATGCTTAAGCTCGATTTTTCCTACGAGATGGTGGTGCCAATTCAAGAGCAAGCGATACCAGAGGGGGACAGTACTCGCCAAGAAGGTTTAAGTGTAGAGAGTAATGGTTTGACTGAAAATGAAGAAAAGTATTTGCTGTTACTGGCTAATGCATTATCACAGGCTAGTGCACCATTAATTGTTAGTGGTTTAAGTTTGAAAAGCCCAACCTTATTGAAAGCTGTCGATGAATTGATGGCTTGTCTTAGTCAAAAATCACATGGTGTTGCTCCTGAGTTAACTATGGTCGCGCCTGAGTGTAATAGTGTTGGTAATTTGCACTTTTTAACGGAGCACACGTTATCGGTTGAACAAATTTTAACGCGTTTAACACAGAACAAATCCCATACTAAAGGAAAGCATGGTAAAGGGACGACATTAATTCTTCTTGAGCAAGACTTTTCACAACTTTCACAATCCCAACTAGCGTTACTAGCTAGCAAATGTGCAAGTTTGATCGTACTTGATCACAGCCAAACAGCCATGACACAACTAGCTGATGTGGTTTTACCTAGTGCAGCGGTTAGTGAAAGTAATGGACACTTTGTGAATTATCAAGGTAGCTTACAGGCTTTCTATTCTGCACATCTGCCAGTAAAACCTATTATGGAAAGCTGGCAGTACTTGGTGTTACTGGCAAAATATTTATTCTCCCACCTAGAAATTAACTTCTCTAGTTTAAAGCAGCTACATATGTTTTTTGCAAAACACGGAGAGCCTTGGGCATTACAAGTCCTTACCTGTGAGAAAAAAATAGAAAATAGAGGGAAGGTTGCTAGGCAAACCCATAGAGCAAGTGGTCGTACTGCCATGGCTGCAAATCAAAGCGTCCATGAAGTAAAAAATTATTTAGAAGGAAAGTATACTCAAGAAGAGTTACTCAGCTATTCCATGGAGGGTGTCTTTGCTGGCGAAGGTGTTGAAATGCCATATACTTGGGCGCCTGCTTGGAACTCTAATCAAGCGGTATTTCAGCATCAAGAAGAGGTGAATGGCGACTTACAACATAAGGCTTGTCATAATTTATTAAATTTATCGCTATCTACTTTTTTTGATGAAACGCCGCAACAATCGCTTGATGAAAAACTTACTCAACTATGGCCTGTTGAAAGTGATGAAAATAAATCACAGACTGATAATGACCCTTTAATTCTTATTCAGAACTTACCTTGGTATTTAGTTGATCAACAATCGAGAAACTTACCTGAATTTATCTTGATGTTCGCCGGTAATACCATTGAATTATCTATACAGCTAGCAGAGCGGTTAGGCTTTAAAAATCATGATGTTTTAAAGCTTAACCTGCCTCAAACTACTGTTTTTGCTAAAGCCATTATTAACCCTAAATTGCCTGATAACTTTCTGTCGATAAGTGTTTTTGAATTAACAATGAGGGTAAATAACTTAGTGCTAACAAGCGAGCAACTAGCTAAAGCGAATGATGATGAAATTATTGAGTTTGAACACTTAGAGAGCATTAGGCGTGAGAATGCCAGCAAAGAAAAAGCGGCAATTTTAGCGAGGCTTAAAACACAAGATCAAAACATTCCTATTTCTTTTATTGAAAGAGAAGAGGAGTAGCAATGACAGACATACTATTTAAGTTGTTAGAAATAATATTGATTATCGCATTACTGATCCCTATTGCAGCTATGTTGGTTTGGGTAGAAAGACGCATGATTGGTATTTGGCAGAATCGCCTTGGTCCCAATCGTGTCGGCCCTGCTGGTATTTTGCAGTCGGTGGCTGATTTATTAAAGATTCTCGGTAAAGAAGATTGGGTACCACCCTTTAGTGAGCGCATGATATTTGTGCTTGCCCCAGTTATCGGTGCAGTGTGTGTGTTAATGAGTTTTGCCGTGATGCCTTTCTCTCCAACAATTGGCGTCAGTGATTTAAATATTGGTTTGCTGTTCTTTTTAGCTATGGCATCGCTTGCTGTATACAGTGTTGTTCTAGCGGGTTGGGCCTCTAACTCTAAGTACGCTTTGTTAGGTGGAATGCGCGCTGCGGCACAAACGGTTAGTTACGAAGTCTTTATGGGGCTTTCTGTTATGGGCGTGGTGTTATTGACAGGAACATTCAATTTACGAGAAATAGTCTTGGCGCAACAAAATGGCTGGCTTATTCAAACGCAGTTTGTTGGCTTTATTATTTTCTTGATTGCTGGAATTGCTGAAAGCCACCGTTTACCCTTTGATTTACCTGAAGCCGAAACCGAGCTGACCGCTGGATTTCATACCGAATACTCAGGACTCAAGTTTGCTTTGTTTTTCTTGGGAGAATATTTAGGTGTGACCTTAATTTCAGCAATGTCGGTTGTATTGTTTTTTGGTGGTTGGTTAATGCCAGAGCCACTTGCATCTTGGTTGCCTCCTTTAGTTTGGTTTATTTTAAAAGTCTTCTTTTTTGTCTTGTTCTTTATTTTATTAAGGACCTCTTTACCTCGACCACGTTTTGATCAGCTATTAAGTTTTGGCTGGAAGTACATGTTGCCGTTGGCATTGGTGAATTTGCTGGTAACTGCTGCGTTTAAATTAGGAGGTGGTTTTTATGGCTAATTCAAATAATAAAAGTGGTGCTTTAGCTTTAGCATTCGACATGTTTATTAGCCAGTTAAGAACCATGGCTTTGGTGCTAAAGCAAACGTTTGTTAAAGCGGATACGGTTGAGTACCCTGAGCAGAAGCCTTATTTAGCGCCCCGTTACCGTGGTCGTATTGTGCTAACGAGAGATCCCGATGGGGAAGAGCGTTGTGTCGGTTGTAATTTGTGCGCTGCGGCTTGTCCTGTTGATTGCATAGTCTTGCAACAAACCGTTGATGATGATGGTCGTAAACGAGCAGACTTTTTCCGTATTAATTTCTCTCGATGTATCTTATGCGGCTTTTGTGAGGAAGCCTGCCCAACGTACGCAATTCAACTTACGCCTGATGTTGAATTGGCTGAGTATGATCGACAGAATTTAGTCCATGAAAAGGAACATCTACTTATAAAAGGTGTGGGTAAATATCCTGATTACAGTTTTTATCGTCACAGCGGTGTAGAGCTTGATATTAATGGTCAGCGTAAAACTAAAGGCCAAGCAAAAAACGAAAAACCTCCTGTCGATATAAAGGGGTTAATGCCATGAATGTATTATCACCATTGCAATGGATGTTTTATTTAGCGGCCCTGCTGGCTATTGTTGCGAGCTTAAAAGTGATTACAGGTAAAAATTCAGTTCATTCCTTGCTTTATCTCGTGGTGTCACTGTTGGCAGTAGCGGTGTGCTTTTACTTAATGGGGGCTCCTTTTGCCGCAGGTTTAGAAGTGATTGTTTATGCTGGCGCTATTCTAGTGCTATTTGTTTTCGCCATTATGATGTTTGGTTTAAGCAAAGATGAAACGGTAAATGCCCCTAAAATTTCATCATTTAGTATTTGGATAGGGCCGAGCATTATTGCCCTATTACTATTAGCTCAGTTGATATATGTTATTGACAGCACAGAGATTCAAAACAAACTCACCTCTAATGTTATCAATGCCAAACAAGTGGGCGCACTACTATATGGCCCTTATTTACTTGCGGTTGAAATAGCATCGTTTTTATTACTTGCAGGATTAGTTGCAGGCTATCACTTTGCCAAACCCAATGGTCATCATGATAATAATAATTCGGGAGATTGGTTATGAGTGCTATTCCTCTTGAGCATATTTTAATCTTAGCCAGTATCTTATTTGTCATTGGTTTTGTTGGCGTGATTGTTCGTAAAAATACCTTATATATTTTGATGAGTTTAGAAGTCATGCTTAACGCGGTTGGTGTCGCTTTTATTGGTGCTGGTAGTGCGTGGCAACAAGCCGATGGTCAGGTGATGTTTATGCTGATTTTGACTTTGGCTGCCGCAGAAGTTGCTGTCGGGTTAGCTTTGTTAATTCAAATGCAAAGGCGCTTTAAATCTCTTGATATTGACTTACTCAGTAAGTTGAAAGGATGATTTATGAGTGACTCAATAACTTCAACCATACTCGCCTTATTACCTTTTTATCCATTAGTAAGCTTTTTATTGTTGATTAGCTTTGCTAAGCGTTTGAGTTGGCAACTGGCTGCAACTCTTAGTGTTGGTGCGATGACGCTAAGTGCATTGTCTAGCATGCTAGTTATTAGTCAGCTCTCCGTTGAAACCCCTGTTATTACCAGTCATTTATGGACATGGTTTAGCTTATCGCCTAGTGAACAAATTAATATTTCTTTTTATCTTGATGGCCTGTCTGCCGTGATGATTGGTGTGGTGACGGGCGTAGGTTTACTCATTCATATTTTTGCTGCCGCCTACATGAAAGAAGATGAAAACTTCTCTCGCTTTATGGCTTATATGAACTTGTTTATTGTTGCCATGTTGCTGTTAGTGTTGGCAGATAATTTAGTACTGCTTTATTTGGGTTGGGAAGGTGTAGGCCTGTGTAGTTTTTTATTAATTGGCTTTTGGTATCAAGAAAAAGCCAATGTATTAGCAGCGAGGAAGGCATTTATCGTCACCCGTGTAGGTGATACGGCAATGGCTATTGGTTTGTTTATGTTGTTTAAAGAAACGGGGCTGTTCACCATAGTTGATATCAACCAATATGCGAGCAGCGCTTGGATTGTTGGAGAGTCTAAATCCTATTGGATAGCCTTATTATTATTGGGTGGCGCAGTTGGTAAATCAGCACAATTACCATTACAAACTTGGTTGCCTGATGCTATGGCAGGGCCAACACCCGTTAGTGCGTTAATTCATGCTGCCACTATGGTTACTGCGGGTGTGTATTTAATTGCCCGTATGCATGGTGTGTTTTTATCAGCGCCTGAAGTGATGAGTTATGTGGCTTGGGTTGGTGCACTCACTTTATTATTGGCTGGCGTTGCGGCCTTAGTACAAACGGATATCAAGAGAGTGCTGGCTTATTCAACCATGAGTCAAATTGGTTATATGATGCTGTCTTTAGGGGCGGGGGCATTTTCCGCAGGTGTTTTTCATTTAATGACCCATGCGTTTTTTAAGGCATTATTATTCTTAACGGCAGGAGCGATAATTTTAGCGCTACATCATCAACAAAATCTATATAAAATGGGCGGTTTGTTTAAGCGATTACCTTTTGAAACAGCATTGTTTGCCATTGGATTAGTGTGTTTGATGGCTTTACCAGGAAGCTCAGGTTTTTTCTCAAAAGAGGCCATTATTGCTCAACTTTGGTCATCTGAAACGGCAGGGCCATTACTATGGTGGTTTGCTATTGCGGGTGCGTTACTGACGAGTATTTATAGTTGCCGTTTATTCTTTCTTGCTTTTTTGGGAAACAGTCGCTTTTCAACACCATTACAACCTTCTTCCAGCAAGTTACTGCAAATATCCTTAATTGTATTAGCTATTTTATCTGTCTTTGGCGGTCTATTTGCCAACTTAATTGAGATAAATTTAGTGCCAGTATTTTCTCAACTAGCCACTGTTGATGTCAGCAATCAACCTAGTTGGTTACATACTGTTGCTATTGCCACGCCTTTTGTCGGTATCCTTTATGCGTGGCTTTATTATGCAAACTATCGAATACCATCGCAAAAACCATTTGTTGCAGGTCGCAGTATCTTGACTCGATTTTGTCGTCAGGGTTTAGGTTTTGATTGCCTTTACCATTATCTTTTAGTGAAGCCTTATTGCATGTTAGCTAAGTTAAATCGTCGTGATGTTTTCGATCAGCTACTTATGTTGACAGCTTGGTATACAACACTTTGTTATGAAATATTATCTATTAGCCAAAATGGTAAGTTACGTTGGTATGCAGCAGTTATTGGCCTTGTTAGCCTAGTGCTATTAGTCATTTTAACCATTGATGTATTCAGCTTGGGGGCTAGTTTATGACTATAACCCTAGTGATGTGCTTAATATTTTTGTCGGCTTGTTTAGCTTGGTTTGCTGAAAGTATTAAAGCGAATAGTGGTCGATATGTCGCTTTATTGTCTATTATCGCGGTAAGTGGCTATTTTGCTATCGCGTTACTATTAAGTGGTACCAGCATTGATTATAACCAGTTGCAGGTATTGACGCGTTTATCGTGGATCAGCAGCTTTAATATTGAATATGCTTTAGGGCTAGATTACTTAAGTATTATTTTAGTGCTATTAACGCTTTTTTTAGCAATTATTTGTATTTTGGTTTCTTGGCATGAAATAAAAACCAAAGTAGGCTTTTACTACTTTAATTTACTTGCCTCTATTGCGGGCATTATTGGTGTGTTTACCGCCATAGATATGTTTTTATTTTTCTTCTTTTGGGAAGTTATGCTGTTACCCATGACAGCATTGATTGCTATTTGGGGTCATGAAAATAGACATTTCGCTTCGATAAAGTTCTTTATATTTACTCAGGTAAGTAGTTTATTAATGTTGGTGGCTATTATTGCTATGTCGGCATTACATTTTCAACAAACAGGGCGAGTGAGTTTTTTCTACCAAGACTGGCTGTTATTGAATATTCCTATAAAAACAGCGCAATATTTGATGTTAGGCTTTTTTATTGCTTTTGCCGTTAAGCTACCGAGTGTGCCAGTTCATTCATGGTTACCTGATGCTCATACACAAGCCCCAACCGCAGGTAGCGTTTTGCTTGCTGGTGTACTGCTTAAAACAGGTGCTTACGGGCTTATTCGCTTTGTGTTGCAATTATTTCCTGAAGCCAGTGTTAACTTTGCCCCTTATGCAGCCACTTTAGGTGTGGTGAGTATTTTATACGGCGCGAAAATGGCCTTTGCTCAGCAAGACTTTAAGCGTCTAGTAGCTTATAGCAGCATAAGTCATATGGGGTTTGTTATGTTGGCCTTATTCTCATTTAATGCCATTGCTTATCAAGGTGCGATATTGACATTGGTGGCGCATGGTTTAAGTAGTGCAGCGTTATTTTCTCTAGCGGGCATGATTTATAGCCGCATTCATTCTCGTCATTTACAAGATATGGGAGGGTTTTGGCAAAGAGCACCACGTATGGGAGGTTTTGCTTTAGCCTTTGCTGCCGCTGCATTTGGTTTACCTGGCTTAGCTAATTTTGTGGCCGAATTTCTATCTTTAGTTGGCGCTTATCAAGTTTACCCAGTACATACCATGTTGGCAGCGTTAGGGCTTATTGGCTCTGCTATTTATGGCATGGTGTTATTTCAAAATAGCTTTCAGGGAAGTGTCTCTCTTTCACAAACACAAGCTTTTAAAGACCTATCCCTACGTGAATTTTTTGTCTGCTCAGCACTATTATCGTTGTTGATTCTTATCGGCTTTTATCCCAACTTGGTACTTAATTTATTTGAGAGTTCACAGATTGCATGGATAAGTAATGATGTTGTAGGAGCAGAGCTATGACCTTGACTATGCTGCATAGTATTTTGCCAATATTAATTATCGCCTTTGGTTGTATACTTTCATTATTGCTTATCGCTTGGCGCAGATCACAACAAATTATCTTGATATTTACGCTCGTTGTTTTAATCAGTGCCTTAACAGCTAGCCTTTTCATGCAGCTTGATTATAGCCAAGCGGTGCAGGTGACTTTACTGTTAAAAGTTGATGGCTATGGACACTTTGCTTTTATATTAGTATTGCTAGCAAGCATTGCCGTTAGTTTATTAAGCTCAAGTTGGCTCCAAAGTAGTATAGAAGTGCACGATGAATATTATGTGCTGTTACAACTGGTGGTATTAGGTGCAGGCATTATTGTGATGAGTGATCACTTTGCGGCACTATTTCTAGGGTTTGAACTACTCAGTATTGCCCTTGTAGGTTTAGTTGGCTATTGCAAAGAGAGTCAGTACAGTGTTGAAAGCTCATTTAAATATCTTATTTTAAGCGCTACAGCTTCAAGCTTTATGCTGCTAGGCATAGCGTTTATCTATAGCCAAACAGGTATACTTAGTTTCAATCTCATCAACGAGCAAATAAATTATGGACTCTTCTACCAAGCAGGTTTGTTGCTATTTCTCGTAGGCATTGCATTTAAATTATCATTAGCCCCTTTTCATTTTTGGACTCCTGATGTTTATCAGGGCTCTCCAACACCGATAACCTTGCTGCTCGCTAGTGTCTCAAAGGTTGCCATGTTTGTGGTGTTGATGAAATGTTGGTTTAGTCAACTATCGTTATTTACAGTTAATAATAATAGTTCAGGTGTACTTTTTATCATGGGATTACTGGCTGTTTTCTCTATGATAGTGGGAAATACTTTAGCGCTTAAGCAGCAGAATATTAAGCGACTATTGGCATATTCCTCTATTGCGCATATGGGGTACTTGTTAATTGTCCTTATTATTATTTCACCTCAAAGTATGGAGCTGGCCTGGCAGAGCGCATTGTTCTATTTATCTGCATATGTACTCGCCAATGTCTCCATATTTATGGTGTTACAATTAACTCAAGCAAATAATGAGTTAGTGGGGGATATTAACGAGTGGCAAGGACTTTTTTGGCATAACCGAAGTTTTGCATTGTTGATTGTGATTTCTGTGCTAAGCCTAGCTGGCATTCCATTAACCATGGGCTTTATAGGTAAGTTCTATCTACTTAATGTAGCGGTGGAAGCACAGCAGTGGTGGTTAATAGCAGCATTAATTATCGGTAGTGGTATTGGGCTTTTTTATTACCTTCGGTTAATTTTTGTATTATTTTCAACAGATAAAAACTCAAGGGTTGAAGCTGTAAATAGGCTAAATAATCTTAGCGTTTTTCACCGCACTGCCATTATGGGGTTAATCTTTTTAGGCGTGTTTTTTGGGGTTTTTCCTGACTCTTTAATGCAAGTTTTGACATCTTTATAAAAGAAGGTAATAAATAAATCTTGCTGTTTTAGTTATTATCTGTATAATGCGCGCCTCGATGAAAGGGATGTTGGTTTTTTCGACAAAATCACAATTAAAGGCTGTAAGAGCCCATCGAAATGAGTAGGGGTTTTCCGCCCACTAGACTTGCCCAGCTAGTTCTTTCTTACTAGCAAGAAATATAGCGTGACAGTACGCTATGCGCTTTAAGTCTTCCTGGTGGTTTCCTCGTATATGTACGCAGGTTTAAGACTTAGCAATTTAAAAATTAACGCAGTTCAATAAGCTTTTTGTAATTTTACTTACATAAGAAGCGGCTTTCTTTTGTCTAATTTTTTGCCAGTTAATGCCTGCCTTGAGAAGATGACATTTAAATGACTGAACAAATTAATACTCAAAGCAACGACGTTGTTGGCTTTGACTCTTTAGGCTTACCTGAAAACTTATTATCTGCTGTAACCAGTATTGGTTTTAGCTCTGCTACAGCTATTCAAGCACAAACTATTCCCCATTTATTAGCTGGTAAAGATGTTTTAGGTGAAGCACAAACAGGTACAGGTAAAACTGCCGCTTTTGGTTTACCTGCACTAGCAAAAATAGATACCTCAATTAAAAAGCCACAGTTGATGGTTTTAGCGCCAACACGTGAATTAGCTATGCAAGTAGCCGAAGCTATAGAAGCTTTTGGTAAAAACATGAAAGGCTTACGTGTTGCTACTTTATATGGTGGTCAATCATACGGGCCACAGTTCCAACAATTAGAGCGTGGTGCTCAAGTAGTTGTTGGTACACCGGGTCGTTTAATGGATCACTTGCGTCGCAAGAGCTTAAAATTAGATGACTTAAAAGTATGTGTGCTTGATGAAGCTGATGAAATGCTTAACATGGGCTTTTTAGAAGATATTCAGTGGATTTTAGATCACCTACCAGAAAGCACTCAAATGTGTTTGTTCTCGGCGACTATGCCGCCAGCTATTCGCAAAATAGCTAACCGTTTCTTAAAAGATCCTGAGCATGTAAAAATTGCCGCGGTTAAAAAAGCAAAAGCGAATATTAGCCAATTTGCATGGAAAGTAAGCGGCATCACTAAAATGACAGCATTAGAACGTATTGCTGAAATTGTTGATTACGACGCAATGATTATTTTTGTTCGTACTCGTAATGACACTGTTGATGTTGCTGAAAAATTAGAGCGTGCAGGATACCCAGCATTAGCACTAAATGGTGACATGAACCAAGCTCAGCGTGAACGTTGTATTGAACAAATGAAGTCTGGTAAGTCTTCTATTTTAGTAGCAACAGATGTTGTAGCACGCGGATTAGATATTCCACGTATTTCATTAGTTATTAACTATGATTTACCGGGTGATAATGAAGCTTATGTGCACCGTATTGGTCGTACAGGTCGTGCGGGTAGAGAAGGTACTTCAATCTCTTTTGTTCGCCCACGTGAAATGTATTCTTTACGTCACTATGAGCGTCTAACTTCTGGCAAAGTTGAAATGTATGAATTACCAAATATTCAAGAAATTGGTAAAAAACGTATTGAACGTGCCCGTGTTGAAATTGCTAGCATTGCTGCTGAAAAAGATTTAGCAAATATGCGTGAAATTGTTGAAGCTATGGCAAGTGAGTCTGAGCTTTCAATGGTAGATTTAGCTGCAGCTTTATTGTTCCAAAAACAGTTGAAACAGCCTTTACAGCCAAAAGAAGATCCTAAACCACGCCGTGATGCTCGTGAACGCAATGGTCGTGATAGAAATGACCGTGGCAGAGATGATCGTGGTAGAGACGGTCGTCGTGATGCACGCGGTGAAAGATCAGGTCAACGCGGCTCTCGTGATGAAAGACCACGTAAAGCAAAAGTGAACCGTACTGATGTTGATTGGCAAACATATCGCCTAGAAGTAGGTAAAGAGCACGGTGCTCGTCCTGGTGATATTGTTGGCGCTATTGCCAATGAAATATCATTAGATAGCAGCTACATCGGCGCGATCAACTTACACGACAAGCACAGTTTTGTACAATTACCAAAAGGCATTCCAGCTGACTTATTTAAGCAGTTAAAAGGTGTGCGTGTACGTCGTCAACCACTTGCTATTAGTGCTTCTAACGAAAAAGTAGTTAGCCAACAGCAGCAAAAACCTCGTCGTCGTAATGAGCGCTCAGCTCGTCATAATTAATGACAAAGGTAATTAGTTAAATGTTAAAGGCGCTTATTAGCGCCTTTTTTAATGCCCAAATTTGAAGTAACTATTCGCTCTCTTAGCTTAAACGAATTGATATCACACCGTGCTAAAGCTAGGCGGCTCTGCTGCACTTTCTGTCATTGTTACTTTTTCCTTCGATAAAATCCTGCTTTGCTCTACCAGCAAAGAGGCTGTTTCACGTTGAGCATGAACAAAAGCTTTAATTGGCATGTGGCTGAGCTGTTGTTTTTCTTCTAACGAGTTAATTTTTACAATGAGTTTTGCTGAAGGAAAATATTCTAATACTGCTTCACAGATAAGCTTTTTCGTTGTTAAGGTATTGACGGTAACGATAATGCTATTTGACAGCTCTACCTTTAACGACTCAAGTACAGGTAGCTTATCTAAGTGACCAAAATAGGCTTTATGGCCCTTCTCTCTTGCATTTATAACGTGCTGTAGGTTGTCAGAAATAATCAAAAATGGCACACCAAGTTTGTGAAGCTCATTAACAACAATGCGCCCTAACACTCCATAGCCACAAACAATAGTATGGTGTTTCACTTTTACAGGGGTGATTTTGTCAGATTCAAAAAATTCCGTAACAAACAGGGCTGAAAACTTATAAATATTGTTGACGATAAAAGGTGTGATTAGCATTGAAGAGACACTGATTAAGATTAATATATCAACTAATGACTGCTCTAAAAGTTGTTGTTTGCTAGCAAGTGCAAAAATAGCGAAAGAAAATTCACCAATTTGGCAAAGTGCAAAAGCAGACTTTAGCGCGTCACTTTTATTTTCTTGTTTGCGGATCAAAGGATAAATCAATAATGCTTTTAGCAACATCACCACAGTTAAAATTGCTATGACTAAGTGCAAGTTTTGTGCGAAATAGAAAACATCTATTTTAGTGCCAATAGAGAAGAAAAAAGCGCCCAATAGTAAGTCTTTATAGGATGAAATATCTGACTCAACTTTCATATGGAAATTTGTTTCAGCAATGATCATACCCGCAATGAAAGCGCCAAGTGAGAACGTAAAGCCTAAGTTGTGGGCAATTAACGAAGAGCTTAAAACAATAGTGAGCACTGAGCCTAAAAATATCTCCTCCATTTTGGCTTTGCTAGAAAAATGTAACAGCCAGCCTATAAGCTTTTTTCCCAAGGTGAACATAAAGATAATGATCAAAACAGCATAGAAAAAGGTGTTCATTAAGACTTCTGTAATGGGTGAGTCATCATTTGATAAGAAGCCAATAAGAAGCAAAATTGGGATCACCGCTAAATCTTGAAAAATTAGTATTGCCACCGATTTTTGACCGTAGGGTGTTAAAATATCCTTTGATTTTTTTAAATAACTCAGCACAATTGCCGTTGAAGAAAGGCTAAATGCTAGCGCAATAATAATTGCTGGAATTATTTCAATATTAAATAACAAGTAAGCCAGTAAAAAAACAATAACGGCACTTAAGCACACTTGTATTGAACCGTTGAAAAAAATATCTGTTCGCATTTTGTTTAGCTTTGGCACTGAAATCTCAAGACCAATAGTAAACATTAAAAAGACAATGCCAAATTCACCTATCAAATCTAAAGAGTGTTGGTTATGACTAATTGTTGAGGCGAAAATATTGCTAACTAACGTGCCTGTAATGATGTAACCAATAATATGTGAAATAGAAAATTTTGTTAGCACTATGTTGATAATGCTAGAAATTGCTAACGAAGCAACAATAATCACTAAAGTAGAATCCATATTATTTATCCTTATTGTGTATGCTACGAAAGCAAGTTATCAGCTATTAACGATGAGGTAGCTGTTAACCCACTGAGTGTTAATGTAATAAAGTAACTAAAGTGCTTTAGGGATAAAGCTTTGAAAAAAACAATATTGCATTAAGTATTACTAAATACTTACCTTAATGAAGCAAAAAGCACACCAAGCAATAAGTGTTTGAATTTATGAAGTTTGTTTATAGCTGTTACTAAAGTGATAAGGATTAATTGGTGCAATTGCACTAAAACGGATATACAAGTGAGATATTGTTTTTAACCTTATTTAACTTTCTAGTTTTAGGTCTCAGGTTCAATAACAACAACCGTGTTATTTCCTCTTCCATAAGTAATGTTTTCATGCATATTTTTTATAAGGTGCTCATCTTGCTCAAGGTGAGCACTATAAACAAGTTATACTGATAATAACTAACCTATTTAGATACCATATAGGCTTATGGCTAACATGAAAGTACTAGCACCTGTTATCAATATTAAAGCTCAAGCTAATCAGCATGCATTTTTCTTAATGCTACTTGCTATAGTCATCTTTTTGATAACACTAACCGTTAGCCAGTTTTATTGGCATAGCCACCACTTAGTTTTAATCTTTGTTTATCTAATAGCTATAGTCGTTATGCTAACTGGGCTATTAAAGCGCTTTGAACCAAAGGTTAGCCTTCAATTATCCCCACTGAAAATTCAATATAATCATCGCCATGGTAAATGGAGTTTGAATTGGCAACAAATACAAACTATTAACACTATTAAAGAAGTCGTAGGTTTAAGCACTGTAACTTTGCCTTATATCGGTATTCGACTTAAAAATATCGATGCCCTCGCAGAGCAAATATCACCACGGTTAGCCAATAGGTTGATTCATGAGCAACGGCCTTTATTAAGTTTTGCGGTGAGACAAAACTTGCTTTCAGTAGAAGAAACTCAACTCAATTTTGAACCCTTCACCCTAAGCTCAGAAAAAATAATAAAAGGACCAAAGGCTGCCTTTTTACACCACTGCCAAACCCTATTTAACGGCTTGGGTTATCACCTTTATATTCCAGAACAGAGTATGGATAGAGAGTTAGGCGCTTTTTGTCAGCTGTTAAAGCAGTGCCAACACTACAGTATTCATTATCTTGAAGACTCATCAAAATAAGCATTTTTTCACGCTTTCACTGTAGGAAATGTAGTTTTTATCTATTTCTAAAAAAAATTCTTATTAGTTTTGTTTAATTACTTGATATCACTTTAATATGTAGGTAATTTGGGGTTTCTTAATTGAAGGGAATCGAGCAAAAGTACCGTATAAAAGGGGACTTTTGCCCGTCTAATAAGCTGTTAGCAATACCAGTAAATTTGGCGTACTTCGACTTACGGATAAGGAATTCAAACTTGAAATTTTTTGCTCTATATTCTTTATACATTTTTAGTTTTTTAGCTTCTGCAATGGAACCCGTAGTGGTTAAAGAACCTGTAAGTTTTTCAGACTTTTGGTATCAAACAGACCAACTAAAAATCAAATATACTTGCAGTTTCAACAAAGAACAAAATCCATATTTTGAGTTTTTATTTACAGTTCTTGGTATAGAAAGTTCTGATGCAGAAGAAATCAAAAATACTTCAATTCTTTCTAAAAGCTCCATTAAATTAATTGATGAAAAGCTTTTATCAAAATCCAAAGAAGATAACTCTTACGCTCAGGTTTTATGTGTCACCAATGAAAAGGCGATTGTTCTTCGTAAAAGTAATTCAATTATAAAACCTGATGGATATTCTTTTAGTGTTGCGTGGGTATCTCAATATGATTTTGAGGTTAAGAATGGTGCTATTAAATTACAAATACCTGATAGTACATCAGATCTCTGGTATAGAATGAACACCGTGATTGATAGTTATGTTTTTTATAAAGTAAAATATGAGCAAGCTATACCTAAAGAGTAAAGTATTGCTAACAAGCTGTTCAAGCGGGACAAATAACAGTTGGCTGGTTCCGCTCCGCTTCACATTTTAGCCAACTACAATTTGCCCCTTAACAGGGCTACATGGACTCCCCTTTGTCAAGCAATAGCGGTTTCTGACAACAAGAAGATCTGACAGCAGCTCTACATTCGGCGTTTATTAGCTTTGCTACGCTATCGCCCTGATGATTTGCGCTTGAGCAAT